>Ga0115559_1002869_pt1 | contig 10839 bp, 8 predicted proteins | sample COGITO_mtgs_1105_3_FD_87281 | JGI IMG/M metagenome (GOLD analysis project Ga0115559, IMG submission 87281) | Pelagic marine microbial communities from North Sea - COGITO_mtgs_110506 | ecosystem: Environmental > Aquatic > Marine > Epipelagic | place: Germany:Helgoland, sampling site Kabeltonne... | reverse complement strand
TTTTTTGTGTTGGGCAGGGAGGGCTGACGTTATCGTCGGCTTATTTGTCGTGTGTGCTTTGGTGGCTATGGAACTGTTTTGGGCTACGACTTGTTCGGCGGAAGGTTAAGTGAAGACGGGAGAAGCGCAGAGATAAGAGAACTTGACGGGGTGTTTTGAACCACGAAGAACCGCAGGACACGAAGGGTTGAGGGGAGCGACGCCGATTCGTTGCGTGTCGCTTCAGTAAACGTAAGTTTTGTCTGTAGACTGGAGGGGGGTGGCGGTATTTTTTGTGTTGGACTGGGGAGGGCTGACGTTATCGTCGGATTTTTGTCGTGTGTGCTTTGGTGGCTATGGAACTGTTTGGGCTACGACTTGTTCGGCGGAAGGTTAAGTGAAGGCGGGAGAAGCGCAGAGATAAGAGAACTTGACGGGGTGTTTTGAACCACGAAGAACCGAAGAACACGAAGGGTTGAGGGGAGCGACGCCGATTCGTTGCGTGTCGCTTCAGTAAACGTAAGTTTTGTCTGTAGACTGGAGGGGGGTGGTGGTGTTTTTTGTGTTGGGCAGGGAGGGCTGACGTTATCGTCGGCTTATTTGTCGTGTGTGCTTTGGTGGCTATGGAACTGTTTTGGGCTACGACTTGTTCGGCGGAAGGTTAAGTGAAGGCGGGAGCGGTGCAAGAAGGCACGAAAAATGGGTGACGGGGGCTGGGGGTTTGGAAGGGGAATTTGTAGTTATGTTGTCACTACGGTCTCTTAGCTATCGATGAATTTGAGTGATTGGGCTCCGAGGGTGAGGGTGGCGGTGTTGAGAATTTTACAGCGGAGGCCGCCTTTGCCTTCGAGCCATTGGCTGACGCCGGGGGCGACGGCTTGATCCATCCAAAAGCAGGGAGCGCAGTGTTCACTCCCGTAGAGTTGAAGAGTGCCGAGGGTGAAGGTTTTTCCGATCAGGGTTGGTAGCTCGATACCGCGAGTGAGGACGTTGCGGCGGGTGTCGATGGGATTCCAGTCGGGTTGTTGGATGAATGCGCGGAGGGCGTCGGCGACTTCGGCGGAGAAAAAGGTGATTTGTCCTTTGAAATTGTCTTTGAAGTCGAAGTAGCGATCGCCTTCGATTCCACGGTTTTGAATACAATGAATTGACGGTGGGGAGGTCACGGGGTGTTCGAGACGGGATTGGCCGAAGCGTCCTTTGAAATCATGACCGGGAGAGATCCAGAGCTGCTCAATGAGGATCGTATGGGGGAAGGCTGAATTCATCCCGGATTGGCGGGTTGTGCGCGGAAACGCTCGCGGTCATCGGGAGTGTTTGCATTGAAAAGCGCATGGGGACGTGGTTGCACGATTTTTATGGGGAGGTGCGCGAAAATGCGGTGAAGACTTCGAATGCCCTGTTGGATGGCCGACTTGATGACTTGAAGCGCTTTGGGCTCGTAGATGGCGCAGGTGGGTTCGAAATTTTCGGAACTGATTCCAAAGAAGGTGGCGTATTGAGAGGGATCCCGTTCGCGAATGAGGAGAGCGATGTCTTCTTGAGTCAAGGCAGGGAGATCGACGGCGAGAATGATCCAAGCTGAGGATGGATCGTAACTTAAAGCGGACCGAATGCCTTCAATGGGGCCACCGCCCGGTCGTTCGTCGAGCAAGGCAATGGTCGACGGAGGGAGGTGGTGCCGGAGCCGGGATTGGTCACCAATCGAGCAACTGAGTTCAGTGCTGAAGGGGCGAAGTAGGCCGAGCGTCTGGATGAGTTGTGAGCGATGATGGTAGTGAAGGAGCGCTTTGTTTTGTCCCATCCGCCGGGAACGGCCTCCGGCTAGGACACAACCACTGAGCTGCGGTATGGCTTCGAGCTGGAGAGGAGAAGGGGCGCTCATCTTATTGTGGGGGCAGGTGGTGTGGATTAATAAACGTCGCGAAGGTAGCGTTTACTTTTGTTGAGTTGATCAACGTAGCGATTGACATCTTCTTGACTGCAAGCATGGACTTGTTGGATAGCTTTACGCAAGGCCTGATCGACATCTTTTGCCATGCGTGACGCATCGCCGCAGACGAAGAGGTAGGCTCCGTCGTCCAACCAGGAAACGAGGGTTTCGGCGGCTTCAAGCATTTTGGTTTGGACGTAGACTTTTGCTTCTTGATCGCGGGAGAAAGCGGTATCGAGGCGGGTTAGCAGTTTGGAGTCAACCCAGTGTTCGAGGGTTTCCTTATAGAGAAAATCGGAGGCGGCATGTTGATCGCCAAAGAACAGCCAATTGGGTCCGGTGGCCCCGGTGGCCTCGCGTTCTTCGAGAAAGGCGCGGAAGGGGGCAATTCCGGTTCCGGGACCGATCATGATCATGGGGGTGGTCGGATCGGTGGGGACTTTAAAGTGTTTATTAGGTTGGATGAAAACGGGAATGCTGGAATCGAGCGGTTGATCCGCGAGGTAATTCGAGCAGATGCCCCCGCGTTGGCGTCCATGGCTGGCGTAATGAACGACGCCTACAGTGAGGTGAACTTCGCCGGGATGTTTTTTTGGACTGGAAGAAATCGAGTAGAGGCGAGGGCTGAGTGGTTTGAGACCACTGAGAAACGCTTCGGTTGAGGTAAACGCGCAGGGATAGTTCTCGAGGATATCGAGGATGTCACGTCCCCAGACATATTCATTGAAGGCCTTACGGTCTTGAGCAAATGTGGTGGCGAGTGATTTGAGCTCATCACTGTCCGAGTGGTTGGCGGCAAAGGAGATGAAGTCGAGCGTGAGTTTGGTGATATCGAAGGTGTTGGTTAGCGCATCTACGAGTTGAGGAGTCCGTTCCAACGTGGTTGCGCCAATGATGGCATCGACGAGGACGGGAGGGTTTTTGGGGGAAACTCCGAGTGCGTCGCCCGCTTCGTAGTGGAAATGTGGATCATCGATTTTAAACTCGAAGTGACGGGTATCTTTGGCTGAGTCAGGCCCATTCAATTTGAGATTGGATTTGAGCGGAGAGAGATAGGTTTTTTTTTTCGAAAAGCGGGGAGAGGTCTCTTCGACTGTTTCGTTTTGGCTTATGACGATCGAGCCCAGTTGAGAGCTGAGGCTGGTGATCCAAGTTTCGTAGGTATCGTCAAAATCGACATCGGCATCGACGCGAGGGAGGATGCGTTGGGCACCGAGGGATTCGAGACGTGTGTCAAAATCCTTGCCGGTTTGGCAGAAGTCGGGATAGCTGGAATCCCCAAGGGCAAAAACGGCGTAACTCAAGTTATCGAGTTTGAGGGAGTCTTCCTTGTGAATCGCCTCGTAGAAATCCCGGGCATTATCGGGCGGATCGCCTTCGCCATAGGTGCTGGTGACAATGATGAGGTGAGAAAGCTCGCTGAGCTTGGAAATCTCGAAATCGCTCATGTCGAGGCACTCAACACTGGCGCAGCTCGGAGTGAGGGCTTTGCGGATGGTTTTGGACAGGGACTCGGCGTTGCCCGTTTGAGAACCATAGAGAATGGTTACGCTCGGTTTGGGAGTCGTCTCTGGGGAATGCGTGCCGACGGCTTGAGTGGAAAAGGTTCCGGCGAGAAATCCATTGAGCCAGGCGCGTTGTTCAGGAGAGAAGGGGGCGTTCTCAGGAATGTAGGGAGCTGTTTTCGTTTCCATGGTCATAACGTCCTAATTTTTATCGATGGAGGCCGCGTTGGCTTTGTAGGAAGGTTGGCGGGAATAGGGGTCAAATGTATCCAGAGTGAGTTCATTGACGCCGTCGTAGTGCATAGGGAGGAAGAGGATTCCCGGGGGAACGGAGGGGCTGACGTAGGCATCGGCTTTGATCGATCCCCGTTCGGTTCGAACGTGTAAAACATCACCTGATCGGATACCTCTGGACAGCGCGTCGAGTTGATTAATCTCAACGTAACAGTCTTGTGGATACAATTTCCGAAGAACGTCGGAGTTGCCCGTACGGGTTTGAGTATGCCACTGGGAAGAGGTCCCCCGTCCAGTTAAGAGCCAAAACGGATACGCCTCGGAGGGCGATTCGGGCAATGGCTGAATGGCTTCGAAACAAAAACGGGCCTTCTCGTCGGCGGTATAGAATCGCCCGTCCTCGAAGAGACGGCGTTCTTGGCTACCGTCTATTGACGGATTAGCGTAAGGCCATTGAATCCCACCTCGGGCTTCAATCTGGTCATAGCCCTCAATGGCTGAAATGTCACAAGGACGGTCTTGGGTCAATTGGGCCAGTAACTTGAAAGTGGCCTCAGGGCTTTCCCATCGGGTAAAGCGATCGGCGCAACCCCATTGGTGAGCGATTGCTTTGAAAATATAAAAATCGGCGAGGGCTTGGCCGGGAGCACGACTGACTTTATGGAGGACCCCAATGCGTCGTTCGGAGTTGATAAAAGTGCCTTCCTTTTCGCCCCATCCGGCAGCCGGTAAGACCAGATCGGCAATTTGGGCGGTTTCCGTGTCCATATACATATCTTGGACGACGAGAAAATCGAGTTGCTCACGGATTTTTTTGAGCTTGTTCCGATTGGTCCAAGAGTGTGCCGGATTGGTGGCGATCACCCAGAGGCCTTTGACCTGATCCGCTTCGATCCCTGCGATGATTTGGTCATAAGCCCAGCAATTTTCGCTGGGAATGGTTTCTAGAGGAAGGTCGAGGCACTGAGCGACCTTTTGGCGATGATCGGGATTGGTGAACTCGTGTCCACCGAGGAGGCTGGTTGTATTACTGAAAAGGCGAGAGCCCATGGCATTGCATTGCCCGGTGATCGAGTTTGCGCCCGTTCCCGGCTTGCCAATGTTCCCTGTCATGAGGGCAATGTTGATGATTGCCTGAGCGACACGGACACCCTCATGGCTTTGGTTGACTCCCATGGTCCACCAGAAAGAAGTACGTTTTCCGGAGGCGATGAGATCAACCAAGGTGAGAATGGATTCCGCAGACAGTCCGGATTGTTCAACCGTTTTATCGAGGGTACAGTCGTTGATGAAATGGAGGAAATCAGAGAAGCCGGAAGTGTGTGACTCAATAAAGGATCGATCAATCGCCTGATGTTCAATGAGGAGATGAGCGATGCCATAGAAAAGTGCTAAATCGGACTTGGGAGCCAAGGGCAGATGAAGGGTCGCGGCCATGGCCGTTTCGGTTTTACGAGGATCGATGACAATGATTTCGGGATGATTCGGGTTTTGCATGACCCGTTGCCACATGATGGGGTGGGCGATACAAGGATTGGCACCGATGAAGACGATGACCTCACTCGCTTCAAAATCCTGATAGGTGTAAGGAGGGGCATCGAACCCAAAGGACTGTTTATAAGCGACGACAGCGGTAGCCATACATTGGCGGGTATTACCATCGCCATGACGAATGCCCATTCCGAATTTAGCGAGAGCCCCGAGCAGAGCCATTTCTTCGGATGGGATTTGACCCGTACTGAGAAAAGCGAGGGCATCGGGCCCCTCATTGCTTTGGATCTGTTTAAAGCGCTCGACAAAAACCTGAAGCGCCTTGTGCCAACTGACTGGTTGGAGGATCCCAGCCGCATCGCGGAGAAGGGGTTGGGTGGCGCGGTTGGTGGCTTTGAGCGGACTCAAGGCCTCCCAGCCTTTAGGGCAGGCCATGCCCTGATTAACCGGATACGCATTATCTGGGGATAGATTAACCGGTTGATTTTCCCTTTGATGTATTTTGAGTGAACAACCCGTTGAGCAGTAGCCACAGATGGAGTGTTGCACCGCATCGGCCTGATGATGAGCGGGAACCTGACCCAAATGGAAAGAGCCGGGTTCGAGGACCAGTTGTTCGGTGAGCGGACCGTTGAACTGGCGCAGGAAGGCAGGGAGCTTCATCGACGGAACCCTCCGGGCATTTTTGGGGCGACCACCGATTGGAAAAAGAGGGTTCGTTCCATTAGTTCGGAAAGAGTGATGAAGAGAAGGGCTAATGCGCCGAAAAGAGTGGAGAGCGCAGGTTGTGTGGTTGCGGTGATCGCGCAAAACGAAGCGAGGAGGGCGGTGCTGAATCGACTGACAGTGTAGCCCTTGAGGGAGGTTAAACAGCGCCGGGCCAACAGGTGGTCCAAGTGGTTGGGCTTGAAGACTGCGCGGAGACGCAGGCTTTCAATGGAAAGGCGAACGGCGACGGCGAGGAGGAACCCCAAGGTAAAGTAGATGGAGGAAGTAACCGGAAGGGTCGCGGCGAGTCCGATGACGAGGGCGGAACCATAGAAAGAGTTGAAGGTAATCGGTGCACGCCAAGAAAAACGTTTGGTGGCGACATAGACCATGGATGAGGCCAAGATGGCGGTTAGACCGATTGCAATGACGAGGCCAGCGAGGCATTGTTCGATGTAGTTATTGAATGGAACAAAAATGTAGTTGCTGGATGGAATGAAATAAAGGGTCATATAGCCGAATGCTAATCCGGCGAAAGGACCAAAGACGAGAATCTCGCGGCTCAGCCATGATTTACGCCATCCGAGAAAAGCGCGCCAAGCCCCTTGGGGCCGTCCGAGGTGAAGGACACTGATCCCTAAGGCTGCGAAGAAGTAAGCGGTCCCGATGATCCGTAAGGTTGCCCCACTGAGATCACTATGTTGCATGAGGAATGCGACGGCCGCAATGATGAGTGCGCCGATACCGCCTTGAGACAGTGTGAGCATGAAGACGAGGGGAAAGTGGGCATGCTCGGGTCGAAGTGAATTGGCGTCGGCGGCCTGAGCGGTTTGGGGGATGGGCTTGGACGAAATGTATTGAGTTGTGGGTTGGGTTATTTGAGGGGAAGGTGCTCCGGGTAGAAAGGAGGAAACGTCTTTCGACTGCTCAATGATGACGGGAACATCGACGAGGGTGATTTTAATCGCTTCGGTGGGACAGGCTTGGACACAGGCCGGAGCCTCGCCGACCTCAAGGCGCTGATGACACATGTCGCATTTACGCACAATGCCAAGAGAGTCGGAGAATTTTGGAACATCGTATGGGCAGGTGAGGACACAGTATTGGCAGCCGATACACTGATCATCCAAATGCCGGACAATTCCGGTAACCGGATCCTTGTCATAGGCGAGGACAGGACAACCGTTCAAGCAAGCTGGATCGATACAATGGTGGCATGCTGAGGTGATGGTTTGCTGGTAAGGTTGTGCCGACTGCGTGTCGATGATTGTTCCAACATCGCGCCACATTTCGTTTTCATTGAGCCCGTTCATACTGTGGCAACCGGCGACACAGGCTTTACATCCGGTACATTGATCGAGGTTGACCTCGAAGGCGTACTGTTGATGGGCGGATGGCTTGGAAAGCGGAATGAGATCGGAATAGGATTGAGCACCCTCTGCGGTAAGGGATGCGTGTTTATCCGAGAAACGGGCAACGGGCGTTTGGAGCTGTTGTTGCTGAGCTAAATAGGAATCGATCGGCGACTGTTCAACAATGAGACCGTTGTTTTTCTTGGGAGGAGCTGATGGCGAGGAGATCATGAAGGGAAACTTCGTTTTAAGCTGCGTTTTGAGCGAGTGAACGGAGTGCTTCGAGATCCGCTCGACGCGAGTACTGGCTGAAGGTTTCGTTGACGGATCGATGTTCCAAATAGTGTTGAAGGACGAGCGCGAGGAGTGGTTTGACCTCGTCAAAGGGAATCGATTGGAAGACCTCGCGGGCGATGGCCTGATGTTCATCAATCCCGCCACCGAGAACAATATTATAGCCCTCAACTGAGTGGCCGTCTCGTTTTACTTTGGTTCCAATCAAGCCGATGTCTCCAATGTAATGTTGGGCGCATGAATGCGCGCATCCGGTTAGGTGGATATTGATTGGATCCTCGAGATCAAAACGATCACTCAGGTAGTCCGAGAGTTCAACGGCGTGTTTTTTGGTATTGGATGCGGCGAATTTACAGCCGGCATTTCCGGTGCAAGCGACGAGACCTGTTTTTAAACTACTGGTTTGAACCTCGAGTTTGAGCGCGCGGATGGCATCTTCGGCTTTTTCAACGTTGCTCTTGTGGATGTGAGGAATGATTAAATTTTGCCAGATGGTTAAACGGAGATTTCCATCGCCGTAGGTTTCTGAAATATCGGCTAAACCCACGACTTGCTCGGGTAACAGTCGTCCGACTGGAATGACCACGCCGATGTAGTAGAGATCTGGATCGGATTGCGAATGGACGCCAATGTGAGCAGATTTGTGTGTGGGTGGACGCGGGTTACATTTTTGCAGCGGAAAGCGAATGAGACTGAAGGTGAGTTTCTTTTCGGTTTCGTGAAGGAATTTTTCGATACCCCAGTCGTCGATCAAATATTTGAGTCGAGCTTTCTTGCGATTGGTGCGGTCCCCGTTTTCGATGAAAACGCGGACCATGGCAGCCGCGAGGGCGACGGCTTGTTGAGGCGGCACGAGGATACCGGAGTCACTGGCAAACTGTTTATGTCCGGTGATCCCGGAGAGTTGAACGCGGAAGTAGATACCGGAAGCAACTTCGGGATGGTTTTCAACCCGGCAGGCATAGAAGCCAATGTCATTGGTATCAGCGGCGACGGAGATACGACCGCCATTGTCGAAGGAAATATTGAATTTACGGGGGAGGCCATAGAGGTCTCGATTGTTTAAAATATAGTGATGCATGGCGTTGGCGTAAGGCATGACATCAAGGATTTCCTGAGGATCGAAACCGCTGGTGGGGGATGCGGTGATGTTGCGAAGATTGTCGGCACCGGAACCCTTTGCGGTTAAACCGAGCTCATCCAAGCGCATGAGCACTTTAATCGTATCGCGTGGCATGATCTCGCGAATTTGATAATTCCCCCGTGTGGTTAGATCCAGATACCCGCCACCCCAGCGTTTCGCGACATCGGCGAGTCCACGGAATTTGAAGGCGGGTAGATGGCCGCCGGCCACACGGCCGCGGAGCATAAAGGAGTCTTGAGCGGGGGTTACATGAAAGAGCCCATAGAACTTGTAGCGAAAGGTATCGTCGGTTTGGGGGAATTCATCCTTGGTGGCGTTGCGAACCATTGTGTCCCAGACATCGAGTCCATTTTGTGCATGTTTAATCCGTTCTTCCTTCGAGAGATCATCGATCTCCACGCCATAAACCGATTCCTTGGTGGCCAGTTGCGGATCCTCAGTGAAACGGCCGGTGGCATCCTGTCCCATAAACGGAAGCGATCCTTTTTGCTGAACGGCAGCAAAAAAGCCTTCAAGGTATTGTTTTTGTTCGGGAGAAAACGATTGATTGTTATTGAGCTTCATTGGATGCCGTTGTCTGTATGGAATGAATACAGGTAACAATGCGAACGGCGTGCCAATCTTAGTGATTGATCATCTTGAGCAGTGAATGCCTCCGAGGAAACGAATGAATAAAATTCATATTAAAAATAAAATAATGAATTTGATGAATTAAATAAAGGTAGGCTATGAATGCGGATACCGATTGGCTCCTTTCGTGTGGACGCGCGCGCGTTTTAGACGAGAACCGATTGGATTTTTTGAATGTAGGGAAGGGCGATACTTTTCGTTGACGGATAGAAGGCGGCGAGATCTTTGGTGTTTTGAGGGATGTTCATCGCGTTTGGATAAGCCTCCTTGAGGCAACGGGCAAACCAGAGCCGATCATTGGGGGTTACTTCAAAGTCGGAGGGGGTGCCAAAGTGAATGCCGTCTTGGGTCTTCAGGGGATTTGAGCTTGCCGCTCCACTTGTGAAACTGGGAATGGATTCGAAAATTTGGTGGCTGGGTTGGTTGAGATAATTTTCTTGAGAGAGAATGTCTGCGGTGGTTGCAGGATCTTGTTCACAGAAGAGTCCACCGATGGTGGTCGCTGCGATGACCTTGGCGCAGAGATCGGATTCGCTCTCATAAAGTTTACGATTTGCGATGAGGATTTTCTCGGGATGATTCGGCGCAATATCCATTGATGTTGCGATGCGGACGCCGACATTTTTTTGAGTGGCGAGAAGCCCCCAAGGGGCACCGACACAGGCACCGTCAATGGTGCGTGCTTCGATATTTCGGAGGAATTGACCGGGAGGAAGGTTGACGATTTCGACGTCTTGGCCGGGGGTCAGACCGATGCCTTGAAGCCATTTGGAGAGTAGGTAGCGATGGGAAGAGGCAGGGGAAACAACACCAAAAATAAAGTGGCGATGCCATTTTTCGCTTTTAACAAAGGTGGCAAAGTCTTTGGCGGTTTTGATGCCAGCTTCTTCAAATTGATTGGAAAGGGTGATGCTGTTGCCATTGCGACTAAGCAGGCTGAGACCGACGCAATCAATGGGTAAGCCATTGAGGCCGAGGCTTGAAGCGAGGGGGATGGGCCCGAGTGAATGGGCGAAATCGATTTCGCCGAAGAGAATTCTATCGTGGATCGAAGCCCAGCCCAATTCGCGGTGAAGCTCAACGTGGATGCCTAAGCGTGAAAAATAACCTCGCTCGGCGGCAACAATGATCGGTGCTGCATCGGTGAGTTGAATGAAGCCAATACGAACCGGATTCTCGGAAGATCCCCGTGGAGCATCCATTCGCTTAGAACGTGAAATAGCGCGCATTATATTCATCCTAAGCGGCGATTGTGCCAAATTTTGAATATGTTCAAAAAGTGGCACTTAAAATGCGTAGGGGTGATCAGATGTCTTCTTTAATCGATCTTCGTCAGCTACAGAACTTTGTCGCGCTTTCTCAGGAGAGAAGCTATACGAAAGCAGCGCGCCGAGTTCATTTATCGCAGTCGGCCATCAGTCATTCGGTTCGAAACCTGGAACAGGATTTGGGCTGCCAGTTGGTCAAGAAAGCGGGGCACACCTTAATTTTGACCGAGCAAGGTGAATTGTTTTCGCGGGAAGCTTCGGATATCATTCATCGAGTAATGGATCTTCGGAATAAGATTGA
>Ga0115559_1002864_pt1 | contig 10849 bp, 7 predicted proteins | sample COGITO_mtgs_1105_3_FD_87281 | JGI IMG/M metagenome (GOLD analysis project Ga0115559, IMG submission 87281) | Pelagic marine microbial communities from North Sea - COGITO_mtgs_110506 | ecosystem: Environmental > Aquatic > Marine > Epipelagic | place: Germany:Helgoland, sampling site Kabeltonne... | reverse complement strand
CTGGTATAAACAACCTTCTCACTTTTTCAGAAACCAATATTGAAGACTTACGTGAGGGCTACGCAGTCTCAAACCTGGCTCAAGAAGCGTTGGATTCTACTGGAGAAACGTTTGTAGTAAGCGATGACCTCTATGGAGTCACGTTGCAATATCTGGTAGAATATCCGGTTCCATCGATTGCATATGCCAACACTATAGTCGATGGTATGGATGTTTATCCTGCCAACTACATTTCCTATGAACGCGAAAACCTAAGTGACGTGGACTGCTTTGTAGACCGCAGTTGCGACACTTTTCGGTATCGTTCCACCATTAATTCCTCACTGGCACTGGGTGCTGAAATGGTCTCCAGTTACATCAACGAGCTGCGGTGGATAGATCTGGAGTCTGGTCCTGCATTTGTACAGCGGGCTTGGATGGATGGAGAAGCCGAAAGCAGTGTGGACTGGGCTGACATGACTGCCAATTTCTATATTGGTATCACCTACAGTTCACCTGAAGGTGCTGAAACGATTGCAGCATCTTGGGCAGATATCAAACTGGGTGAAGTCTCCTTACCTGAAGACATTCTCAAAAATCAAGCCATTGATGGACTGGCCAGCAACGGAGAAGATTTAACGGCTTATTTGGATGCCAATGACATTCCTTAGACATACTCCTTAGGACATCAAGGCTCACAAGGCTCAATGCAACCAATGTTTCACCCAACGCTCTAAGATACTGACCCCATCTGAGGAAACAAACACTTCTGCCTCTTGTTCGCGTATCTCAAACAACTTGGCAAGGACTGGAGCCACAATCTCGGGATGAAATTGTACTGAGCGAATGTTCGGACCAACCGCCAATGCTTGGATGGCTGTATTTTCTGTACTTCCCAAACAAAGGGTGTCAATTCGGTTCGGAATATCTACCACAATATCCTTATGAACAGATTGTACGTTGATCACAGATGAAAGTTCGGCAAACAATGAGTCTTGTTGTCCTTCTTCTGTCAATTTCACAGCAATCGTTCCATTTTCTGCACCCTTCACATTGGGTTCAACCACACCGCCCAAGGCCGCTCCCAATAACTGGTGTCCAAAACACACTGCCAAAATAGGAATGTCTTGTCGTTCTATACGCTCTTTTAGCCACTCTATCGATCGAAGCATCCAAGGCTTCATTTCCCATACCGATGACGGTGAGCCTGTGATCATTACACCATCAAAATCATCCAATGAAGGTATTGGTTCACCTTCATAGATATTAACGACATGCCACTCTATGGAATGGGTCACCAAACAACGCTGAAACCAATCGTCATAATCTCCGAACACCTCTACCACCGGTGGATTGGTGGTTCCAGTTTTGAGTATCAAAATCTTTGGTGGCTGTGCCATACAACGTCCTCGTCTACATCGACTTCTGCTTATAATTCTAGCATCTCGTTATTCAGTCTGTGTCAGTTCCCTACAAATCAGACAACCCACGTTTGTTTCGCCATTGTACAACTAACAAGGGGCCAATGGCGGCAACCGACGCCACAATCAACACTGCAAACGTACTTGCCGTTTGGTTGAAGTTGACACCCATTACAACGACACCACCCTTCGAGTATGCCATTATTCTCGGTAGTATAATCTCTTGAGCCATCGATCCAACTGAACCCATCCCATTGATAATTCCTGCCGCAACCAAGGCAGATTTCTTTGAGCCAAGATCCATCGCGCCCGCACCTGTCAGCAATGAGTCTGGTCCAAAAAGCATGAACCCAATCATCGACAACCCTGCACCACAGGTAAACAATACGATGGTGTCAGAAAATGCTCCAGTGCCAGCCATGGTTCCTGCCCAGTACAAGACCACACATCCAAGTACCATTCCAACAAGCATAATGATAGAGATGACCGTTCTACGACCCCCAAACAGTTTGTCCGAGAGAATGCCTGCTGTTAGTGCACCCATAAAACCAAACAAATCAAACAAGGTGCTCATATATCCAGCCGTATCGGCCTCTAGACCAAATTGCGTATCCAATAAAAAGGGTGCCCAAGACCACAAAGCATAGCGCACAAATTTCACAAAGAAATAGAAACTCCCAACCAACAGAACTGTGTGCATGACTCCTGGTGCAAATACACTGCCTGAATTGGTAGACTCTTCTTGAACGATATCCACATCTGAAGGGTCTTCTTCCAACACGAGTCCAACATCTTCAGGACTGTTTCGAACAAAGACATACACATAAAACCAAATCACTGTCAGTACACTCGATGCCGCAAAGAATGACCCTCGCCAACCTTTTTGTGCCAACCACCAAGCGGCCCAAGCTGTTGCCGCAACTCCACCAAACTGGTAGCATGTAGCCCAAATCCCCATCAGTGTGCCACGTTCTTTTCGACTCATCCAGTTTGCCATAATACCAATCGTAGAAGGCCAACCCGTCGCTTGAGCAAAGCCATTTACACCCATAAAAACCATAATGGTCCACGCATTGGCTGCAAAACCAAAAACAATATTGGTCATGAGTGACACACCCATTCCAATCAGCAAAAGATTTCGAGCACCCAACAACCGCCCTGTTCCAGCAGCCGAAAATTGACCAATCGTATAACAAAGCAAGTACACAAAACCGATGTAGCCCAATTGTGTTTCGTCTATCATTAAGTCTTCAGCCAACGGTCCCTTCACTGCATAGAAGGCTTTCCTACAAAAGTAAAACCCAAAATACGTCAACCACGTACTGGTAAACACTTTCCTGCGCCATTGCTTCATTTCTGGACTGTGCGTCATGAATATCTCCTGCATACAAATGCGTCCATAGGATAACAAGATGCCATCTCAAAAGGGTAAACGTTCCCTCAATGTCACGTGAGAATGTTGAATACTTCAATCTGCAACGAACAGTTTGGGTTTCTCTCATGAATATTCCATACATCAATGATACACTCTCATACAGATTTTACCCACAATTGGAGAACACCATGAAAGCAAGAGACGTCAAAACAATCGAAGATGCTCGTCAAATCATTGAAGAACGTGGTCTAAAGCACGTCAAAGTCGGAGTATTTGACATCGATGGTATCCTCAGAGGAAAATACATGGCAAAAAACAAATTCTTTTCTTCTTTGGAAAAAGGCTTTGGGTTTTGTGATGTGATTTTGGGTTGGGATTGCAACGACCAATTGTATGACAACGTAACGGTGACTGGCTGGCATACTGGATATCCGGATGGAATGGTAGAAATAGACCCATCCACATGTCGTGAAATCCCAGGCGAAGATACACTCCTATTTTTAGGACACTTTATTGGAGAACATGGGAAGGTTGGTGGCCGAGCAACGCTTCAACGCATGATTCAAAAAGCCAAATCGATGGGCTTCAATGCCAATGCAGCATTGGAATTTGAGTTCTTTGTGTTCGATGAAACACCACACTCCGTGCGTGAAAAAGGATATCGAAACCTCAAACCAGTCGCCCCTGGAACATTTGGGTACTCTATGATTCGTTTGTCAGGAGAACGAAATCTCTATCAAGACATCTTGAACACATCTGAACATATGGACTTTCCACTTGAAGGACTGCATGAAGAAACCGGTCCAGGTGTCTTCGAAGGCGCCATCATCGTGGATGATGCGATGTCTGCAGGTGATAAGGCAGCCTTGTTCAAAACCTACACCAAAATCACAGCACAACAGCACAACAAAATGGCCTGCTTCATGGCAAAGTGGTCCAATGACTGGCCTGGACAATCTGGACACCTCCACATTTCCTTGACAGATCTGGAAGGCAATTCGGCATTTTACGACCCCGATGCTGAACACAACATGAGTGATACCATGCGTCACTTTGTCGCAGGCTGTCAAAAAATGCTCCCAGAAGTTCTGTGTATGGTCGCTCCCACAATCAACTCTTTTTCTCGCTTGGTACCCGGTGCATGGGCACCCACAGATGCAACATGGGGCGTTGACAATCGAACCTGTGCTTTACGAGTCATCCCAGGATCCCCAAAGTCACAACGATTGGAATATCGATTGTGTGCTGCAGACGTCAATCCATATGTTGCACTCTCCGCAGTCTTGGCTTCTGGACTGTATGGTATAGAGCACAAATTGGAACTCTCAGAGCCCCTCGTTGGAAATGCCTACACTCAAGAAATTCCACCCGAATTAAAGCTGCCACCAACACTTTGGGATGCTGCTCAAGCACTCAAAGCATCTACAGCAGCCCGTGAAATGCTGGGGGATGGTTTCGTCGATCACTTCGCAGCGACTCGAGAATGGGAAGAACGAGAATTCCGTAAAGCCATCACTGATTGGGAATTGCGTCGATACTTTGAGATTGTGTAAACAGCCACACTAAGACATTTACCATTCATTTCAGTACGCACACAATTCAATTGTCCATTGAACTCTTGAAAAGTGTGCGTGGGGCAATTATCAAAGAGAATGCTTTTTGTACGGAGTTCTTTATGACAAAGACATTTCAAACACACTCTCCGATAGATGGACGGATTCTGTTTACTCGAGAGTATGCCTCTTCAGAAGACATACACCAAATATTGGATACTGCTCAAGTTCAGTTTTCAACATGGAAACGTGCGCCTCTCGAAGACCGCATCGAATTGTTGCATCAATTCGTAGCTCAGGTTCTTTCAAACAAAGACCTTTTGGCTAGAGAACTCACAGAACAAATGGGTCGTCCCATTCGGTATTCTGCTGGCGAGATCGGAGGGTTTGAGCAACGCGCCCACGCCATGTTGAAGCAAGCCCCAAAGGCCTTGGAAAATATTGTTCCACCTCAACAAGAAGGGCTTACTCGATTTATCAAACGCGAACCGCTGGGTGTGGTCTTGGTATTGTCACCATGGAATTACCCTTACTTAACTGCAGTAAACGCCATCATTCCAGCGTTGGCTGCAGGAAACACCGTTGTCTTGAAACACTCTGAGCAAACCGCACTCGTGGCAGAACGATTACAAGAAGCTGCTGATGCGGCAGGACTACCCTCTGGTGTTTTTCAAACACTTCACGCCACACACGAACAAGTCGCCAGCATGGTATCTGATTCACGGGTGCAATTTGTTGCATTCACAGGTTCTGTTGGAGGCGGACATGCTGTTCAACAAGCGGCCTCTTCTCGATTTGTCGGTACTGGATTGGAATTGGGTGGGAAAGACCCTGCCTACGTTCGAGCCGATGCAAAATTTGAACACGCGGTTGAAAATCTGGTGGATGGTGCCTTCTTCAATTCTGGACAATCCTGTTGTGGAATTGAACGCATTTATGTTCATGAATCCATTTTCCAACGCTTTGTCGATGCCTTTGCTGCAATCACAAAAGGCTATGTGTTGGGCGATCCAATGGATGAAGCCACTACGCTGGGCCCCATGGTTCGAACCAGCAATGCAAATCATGCTCGTGCACACATCAAAGATGCACTGGAACGAGGAGCTACAGCCCTCATTGATCCCAAACTGTTCTCAAGTAATGACCCCGACACCCCCTATCTGGCACCACAAGTATTGATCAACGTTACCCATGACATGGATGTAATGAGGGAAGAAACCTTTGGACCTGTTGTTGGAATCCTCTCCGTCTCTTCAGATGAAGAAGCCATTGAAAAAATGAACGATTCCGATTTTGGACTGACCGCTTCTATTTGGACAACAGATCAAGATGCCGCTCACGAGATTGCAGAACAGTTGGAAACAGGAACTGTCTTTATGAACCGTTGTGATTATCTCGATCCGGAGTTGGCATGGGTTGGCGTCAAAAACTCGGGTCGTGGCTGTACATTGTCATCGATTGGATTTGAACACCTGACACGTCCAAAATCCTTTCATTTTCGTCAAGTCTAAACCCTTTTTGGAGAAGTAACATATGACAACTTCTTGGAATTACCCCACCGCGATCCGATTTGGTTCAGGGGCCATTAAAGAACTACCGGAAACCTGTCGCGCTTTGGGGATACAAAACCCCTTATTGGTAACGGATCCCATGCTGGCCACACTGCCCATCGTAGAACAAACCGTTGCCATTGTCAGAGAAGCAGGATTGCCCTGTGGGGTTTTTTCTGACATTGAACCCAATCCTGTTGGCACAGATGTCGATAAAGGGGTTGCCGTACTACGAACTGGAAACCATGACGGTGTAATTGCTTTTGGTGGTGGAACCGCATTGGACGTGGGGAAAGCGATCGCCTTAATGGCACACCAAACCAGACCTTTGTGGGATTTTGAAGACATCGGAGACTACTGGACACGCGTTGATGAAAGTGCCATGGTTCCTTGTATTGCTGTCCCAACGACATCCGGAACTGGGTCTGAAGTTGGACGATGCTCTGTCATCGTACACACAGAAGAGAAACGCAAAGCCATCATCTTTCATCCAAACATGCTGCCGCCAAAGGTCATCGCAGATCCAGAATTGACACTGGGATTACCAGCAAAAATCACAGCGGCTGTTGGAATGGATGCACTGTCACACAATCTAGAGGCTTTCTGTGCTCCGGGGTTTCATCCTCAAGCAGATGGTATCGCACTAGAAGGGATGAAGTTAATCCAACGGTCTTTGATCACTGCAGTAGAAGATGGGTCCAACATAGAGGCACGTCGAGATATGCTTGCAGCGTCGTTGATGGGTGCCACAGCATTCCAAAAAGGATTGGGTGCCATGCACGCCATGAGCCATCCACTCGGTGCACATCTTCACATCCACCACGGTTTGGCAAACGCCATCGTGATGCCCTATGTTTTACAACGCAATACCTCAGCAATCGCAGATCGAATGACTGAACTCGCTCGCTATCTGAATCTTGAAGGCACCGTCCTTGACTGGGTACTGGGATTGCGAAAGCGATTGAATATTCCACACACACTTGCAGAAGTTGGGTTTACAAAAGAGCATTGTGCACTTCTAGCACCAGATTCTGTCAAAGACCCCACAGCCGGAACAAACCCCATTCCACTCACCGAATCCGATTATACAGAATTGTTCAGAAAAGCATGGTGTGGAGAATTACAGTAGGAACACAATGAAACCAAGACACCCCGTAAAATCGAAATCGATGACACACTGGTCCACAGAACACATCGCTCAGATTGAATCTGCCATCACACAAGCCAAAATTGGAAACCCACACCCCTTTGCCGTTTTTGATGCAGACAACACAGTTTGGAAACACGATTTGATAGAAGGTTTGTTGGGGTGGATGTCAGCCAACGGATCCTTATCCATAGAATTCGCAGACCCGAAAATCATGCCCTTCCCAATTCGAGAAGGCGAAACATTGATGTCCTATTATGATCACTTGTGCGACATAGATCATTCCGTCGGCTATCTCTTTGCATGCCAGATATTTGCAGGGTTTACCCTTCAAAAACTTCAACAAGAAATCGACGACATGATGCGTCATACCGACCTGATTCAAGCACCAATGCCCCATGGGAAAACAAAAGCATTGAACGTTCCTGCATTGTTCCCAGGACAAATTGAACTGATGCACTTTCTGCAAGAACAGGGCATCGAAGTTTGGATTGTATCGGCCTCTCTCGAAGAATTGGTCAGAATGGTTGCTTCAAACCCCAAATACGGTCTTGCATTGGCACCCCAACGGGTGATTGGCGTCAACCTCATGTTGCACAAACCCGACGGTTCGGTCACTGTTGGAGCTTTGGAACGCACAGCAGGAGAAATTGGACTGGCATACTATCTTTCCCCAGAACGATTGACTTGGACTATGGGAACTGTACCGTTTGCTCCGCTCACTTGGTATGGTGGAAAAGTGGCTGGAATCTTAGAGTGGATTGATGATGCACAACGGCCCATATTGGTCGCTGGTGACTCGCCAAATGACTTTTACATGCAGTTCCACGTAGCGGCTGATGAAGGTGGGATTCGCCTTCGGATTCACCGTTCAGAGAAACATCGTCAGGCTTTGACAGATAGACAGCAGCATCAAGAAACAGGCAATCTCAATCCAATGCCCAAAGATGGTTGGATTGAAGTAACACCTGCAGATTTGGGATTGTAGAATGGGCTCCATCAGAAGAGCCTATGGAAAATGCACGGTGTTGTAACAATACACATCCGATATACTGGCTCTACATGAACGATTTAGTAAAGCAAACATGGTTTCAATGTTGGATATTGTCCATCATCGCACTGTTGATATATCAATGGATAGATGTTCGCGAACTGGCAGACTTGGGTCGCTATCATCAAAACATTCCAGACTGGATTATGTATTTCCAAGGGCTTCCCAGTCCTCCCCTATCTGTATTGCTGTTTCAAATGGGTGGTTGGTTAAATGGACTACTTTCAATCGGTATCTATCTTGGTTTGGATACATCGATAGTTTTTGGGATGTATGCACTTCTCTCAGCAGGATTCTTTTGGTATGGTGTTCGAAAACAGCCTTCTGCTGCATTGTGGTTGCTTCTGATTCAACCAATCTGGCACGTTGGATGGCGGGTGAATTGGATTCACGCCTTGGAAACAAGCTTGTTTCTGCTTGTGTTGAGTAGAATGGACAAACCCACTCCGAATTTTAGCACCTTCCTATTGTCTATGTTGTTGGTGTGGTTGCGCCCCACTGCAACCATTTGGCTCTCGCTCTTGGTATTGTACACGTGGTACCAACACCGTCAATGGAACCATAGATTGTCTGTATTGTGTATCGGTATGGTCTTTGGCGCCCTCTGCATTTCAGCCGATTGGCAGATGTATATTGAAGGTAAGATTCTTCTCTCTCGTGTGAATCTAAATTGGTGGGAAATGGTGAGTCGTCACGGATATATTGTGCCATTTGTGGGTATGGTTGTGCTGGCGATTGTGGCCATAAAGAACAACGCTGGTGAAGATAGGTTGTCGATGATTTGGATCGTGGTGTCTGTACTACTTGTTCATATCTTTGGGGTGGGTATTGATAATTTCCCCTTGTTTTTTGTTGGGATTGCCTTTATGGCCGGATCCACATTAAAAAATTTATCCATCGGAAAATGGACTGCTTCAGTTGCCACGGTGATCCTATTTTTTCCTTTACTGCCACTTCAACACAATAGTGGTCTTCTACTTCATCGAGATGTGGTCGTGGAAACCAATTTCAATTTCATCAAACCCGTTCGAACCTTGAAAGAAGGTATCGCGATAGAACAATTGCAAGCCATCCTTCGAACCGTTTGTACGAATCGAAAGAAACACTGTCTTGTCGTGAGTTCTGGTGGAATTGCCCATCCACACAGAGAAAGCCTTGGTCGACTGGCCATCTTTACTCCAGAGTTGTCCCATGTGCGTATAGAACGAGCCGGTTTATGGTTTCATCGCCCCGTTCAATTGTCCAATGTAGATCTTGCCATTGTTCAACACTGTCCAAAAACGGTCACTGGAGACCACCCTGTTGCCTTCCTCGATAGACAACGCATGTTCACGCATCTAATAGAACAATGGTCCATCATCGAGTTCAACGAGAGTGTGCCAGAACAGAACTGTCAGTGGAAAATCTATACACCCAACCCAGCATAATCTCATCGTTCTACTGTTCTACTGTTCTACTGTTCTACTGTTACCTTGTACTGTTGTACATCGATGACATCAAACACTATCGAATCCAAATATCTCGATATTCTGTTCCTGTTTGACCATAATTTGCATTCGGAATCTCTACACCTATAGATGTCCCACCACCAGTACTGGCTGCTGAACAAGCCTTATAAAAATAGAGATTTTCAAAACCAATACTCACTGACCAATCTTAGCGATAATACATCATGTTAACCAAACCGCTAGCACTCGTTGTAGAACCGTTCATATAGACAGTTGCACACGTTGAATCACTACTGTCGTAGTTTCCATGTCCCCAATTAATATTTCCACCGCCATTTCCATTGACCGTACCATTGCTCGAGCCCCAAAGGCCATCATCATTTGAGAAATTGCCACCACCGGAGAGTAACGTTGAACTGGATTTACCAAAAGAATCAGAATACCTCCATGTACCAGAATAATTGTAGGTTGCCCCACCCGAAGTGGTAATCGCCCAACCAACACCAACGCCACTATTGTATGCATCTATGAATTGATTGATTAAAGTTCGTGGTGTAGTGAAGGTCCAAACATTCACAAAATCAATACTGGAACCGTTTGTAGCCATCGTCTGCAAAAATTCTCCTACAACACTATCTCCCATGACAAAACTAATGTAGGCTCCGTTGCTAGTATCTAAAATCGTGTTGACACCATACGGTAAATTCTCTGCGCATTGATTGCCAGATGTATATGCAAAGAGTGTCCAACCACCACCAGCTGTGGTCATATCACAATATACATCAACAGTACCCCCAGATGACGGTTCTAGAGTGTATACACCATCCGTAACAAACCCAGAATTGTAGTAATCCAAACAGTTTTCTCTACCCACTACATCGATATCTGCTTCTCCAGCCACTCCATCATCGTCACCATCATTTGGTGTCACTGCACACGTCCAAATACCCAAAGAAACCCCACTAGCCAAATAGGTGTCTTGGAGATCTGTCGTATTGGCATAGGTTTGCTGACTGGAACCACCGTTCACATACCAATCGTAGGTGTAGGTTATCGGATCTCCGTCCAGATCTGTTGAGGGTGTTGTAACACTACAAATCAAATCTTCTTCTCCAGCACCAACCTCAGTAGAACCCAATGCGCCTACCACTTCCACAGTCGGTGTCGTTGGCGGAGTATTTTGGACCATTGCATGATCCGATTCTACAACAAGACCATCATCTGTTCCATCGTTTGGAGTCACATTCACATACACTTCATCGCCTTTGTCAAAACCAAGACTTTGAGAGCCGTCAAGTGCACTGAAGATACTTCCAGGACCGGCT
>Ga0115559_1002854_pt1 | contig 10873 bp, 9 predicted proteins | sample COGITO_mtgs_1105_3_FD_87281 | JGI IMG/M metagenome (GOLD analysis project Ga0115559, IMG submission 87281) | Pelagic marine microbial communities from North Sea - COGITO_mtgs_110506 | ecosystem: Environmental > Aquatic > Marine > Epipelagic | place: Germany:Helgoland, sampling site Kabeltonne... | reverse complement strand
GTATCAGAAATTCTTACTGATATAGGTTTGGAGGTTGAGGGTATTGAGAACTATGAACAGTATAAAGGAGGTTTAGTTGGTCTTGTTGTTGGAGAAATAGTTTATTGTGAACAACATCCAAATGCTGATAGATTAAAACTTACTAAAGTTAATATAGGAGATGAAAATATATTACAAATTGTTTGTGGTGCTCCCAATGTGCAGTTAAATCAAAAAGTTATTGTTGCAACTGTAGGTACAACCTTACACCCTATTAATAATGATAAATTTAAAATCACTAAAAGTAAAATAAGAGGTGAAATTAGTCAAGGAATGATTTGTGCTGAAGATGAAATTGGTATCGGAAATTCACATGATGGTATTGTTGTTTTAGACAGTAAAATAAAAATTGGAACTAAGGTTTCTGAGATATATAAAAATTATTCTGATAAAATTTTTAATATTGGTTTAACCCCCAATCGTTCTGATGCTATGAGTCATCTTGGTGTTGCAAGAGATCTTAGAGCAGCATTAATGCATAAGGGCTTTAAACTAGAGTTAATAACGCCATCTGTATCATCTTTTCATGTAAATTCAAGAACTCAAAAAATTAATATAAATATTGAAAATATTCAATCATGTCGAAGGTTTTCTGGAGTGTGTATTGATAATATCATAGTAAAAGAATCACCAATTTGGTTAAAGAATAGGTTAAAATCTATTGGGCTAAGTCCATTAAATAACGTTGTAGATGTTACTAATTATGTTTTGCACGAAATCGGGCAACCATTACATGCATACGATTTTGATAAAATCACAACTAAATCAATTAATGTCAAGACCTTAAAACAAGGCACAGAGTTTATTACATTGGATGGAGAGGTTAGAAAACTACTTAAAACAGATTTAATGATATGTGATTCTGAAACTCCAATGTGTATTGCTGGTGTTTTTGGTGGAAAAGATCATGGAATAACTAGTGAAACAAAATCAATATTTTTAGAAAGTGCTTATTTTGACCCAATATCTATAAGAAAAACTGCTAAACAACATGGTATAAATAGCGACGCTTCATTTAGATTTGAAAGAGGAATCTCTATTGATTCCGTAGACTATTCATTGAAAAGAGCAGCGATATTAATTTGTGAATTATGTAATGGTACTATTTCAAGTGATATTATTGATGAATTCCCAAATAAACCTGACGAAATATCAATACTTTTAAATTTTGATAAAACAAATAAATTAATTGGTCAAGAAATTCCTAGAGAAGAAATTAAATCAATTTTAACATCATTAGATTTTAAAATTAATAATATTACAGAAACTGGTGTGGGTATAACCGTCCCATTTTACAGACATGACGTTACTAGAGAATGTGATGTAGTTGAAGAAATTCTTAGAATATATGGATACAATGAAATAAACTTGTCCAATAAATTGTCAATCCCTATTAGTTCAGAGGGTTCCAACAAAAGTTATCAAATTGAAAATATAATATCTAATATATTAACTCCATTTGGTTTTAATGAAATAATGAATAACTCTCTTACTAATAATAAATTAAATATTTCAGAGAGAGATAGTGTAACAATAATTAACTCTATTAGCTCAGATATTTCTCAACTAAGAACAAGTTTATTAGAGTCTAGTTTAAAAACACTAAAATTTAATTTAAATAGAAAAAACAAGAATAATAAATTTTTTGAATTTGGAAAAATTTATGAATTATCAGATGGAAAAACAATAGAATCAAGAAGGCTTAGTATAGTTTTTACAAATGATTTATTTAATAGTTCGTGGAACAATAAAAACGAAAACTCTGATTTTTATATTCTTAAAAATATAGTTTTAAATATTTTAAGTAAACTCTCTATAGAAACATCCGAAAAAGTTATAAGTCATAATGGTTTTAATAACACATTAGGTTTATTTCATGAAACGAATAATCTTGCATTAATTGGAGATGTAAAAACTGAATACCTTTCCGAATTTGATATTAAAAGTAAAGTTTACTATGCCTCTTTAAATGTTGACTACATACTAAAAATATATAATAATGATTTTTTTAAATATATTAAACTATCAAAGTTTCCAAATGTAAAAAGAGAATTAAATTTTTTATTTGAAAATGAAATTCATTATAAAACAATTGAAGATTATATATTAAATCAATCCAATATTAAAAATTTATCTAAAATGACTTTAACGGATGTTTATGAAGATGATAAATTACCTAAAGGACAAAAATCTTATACATTAAACTTTACTTTATTAGATCATTCAAAAACACTTTCTGAAAAGGAAATATCAATGACAATGAATAAAATACAATCTAAAATTGAATCTAAGTTTAAAGCTAACTTACGATCATAAATAATTTAGATGCAAAAACAAGTATTATTGTTTAAGGGCTCTTTTATTGAGTCAAAAAGATTAGAAATAGAGTTGATTGCCAACAAAATCAATCCGATAATAATTAACAAAAAACAATCAGCTATTCTTTCAGGATTTGGTTATAATCCTAACGATGATATTTTTATATATGTGTTTGAGGATCAACTAAAAAGTTCTAAAGTAATTCTATCCAGCTTAACTATATAATTTAGCTCTAAGCTCTTTTATTTTAGGATCACTAATGTAAGAATCAAAAGTTGTTAACCTATCTATAACGCCATTTGGTGTTAATTCTATTACTCGATTTCCTACAGACTTAGCAAATTCGAAATCGTGAGTGCTTAAAATGACATTTCCTTTAAATTTCTTAATTGAATTATTTAAAGCAGTAATAGATTCTAAATCTAAATGACTTGTTGGCTCATCAAACATTAAAACATTAGATCTTAACATCATCATTCTTGAAAGCATACATCTTACTTTTTCACCTCCAGAAAGAACATCGCAATTTTTCAATGCCTCTTCGCCACTGAATATCATTTTCCCTAAAAAACCTCTTATAAATACTTCTTCTCTTTCTTCATCGTTTTTTGACCATTGTCTTAACCAATCAACTAAAGATATTTTATCGTGAAAATACGAGCTGTTATCCAGAGGTAAATATGCTTGACTTGTTGTAATTCCCCAATCAAATCTTCCTGTATTTGATTTAATTTTGTTATTCAGTATTTCATAAAATGCTGTAGTGGCTCTAGTATCTTTTGAATACAATACAACTTTATCACCTTTATTCAAATTAAAATCGATTTTATCAAATAATGTACTAGTAGAATCAGAAAAACTTAAATTCTCAACTGAAAGTATTTGATCTCCTGCTTCACGCTCAGATGTAAAAATTACAGCTGGATATCTTCTAGATGATGGTTTTATATCTTCAATTTTTAAATTATCAAGCATTTTTTTTCTTGAAGTGGCTTGTTTAGATTTAGATGCATTTGCACTGAATCTAGCAATAAAATCCTCAAGCTCCTTTTTCTTCTCTTCAGATTTTCTGTTTTGTTGAGTCTTTTGTCTTAATGCTAACTGACTCGATTCATACCAAAATGTATAGTTTCCTGAATAATTATTTATTTTCCCAAAATCAATATCTGAAATGTGAGTACAAACAGAATCTAAAAAGTGTCTATCATGCGATACAACAATAACAGTATTATCATAATTTGATATAAAATTTTCTAACCATTTAATTGTTTCGAAATCTAAATCGTTTGTCGGTTCATCCATTACTAACACATCAGGATTACCAAATAAAGCTTGTGCTAATAAAACTTTTACTTTTTGAACACCGTCTAATTCACTCATGCTTTTGTAATGGTGTTCTTCTTTTATATCTAAATTGGATAATAATGCAGCAGCAGAGCTTTCAGCATTCCAACCATCCATTTCTTCGTATTTTAATTGAAGAACTCCAACCCTATCACTGTCTTTATCAGAAAAGTCTGGATTAGCATAAATCTCATCCATTTCCTTTTTAATACTAAAAAGATCTTTATTACCCGTTATTACTGTTTCTAATACTTGTTTGTCATCAAAAGCAAAGTGATTTTGCTCCAAAACAGACATTCTCTTACCACTTTCTAAGTGAATATTTCCTGAATTAGGTTCTATAGATTTTGATAAAATCTTTAAAAATGTTGATTTACCTGCTCCGTTGGCACCAATAATGCCATAACAATTTCCTTTTACAAAAGAAGTATTAACTTCATCAAATAATACTCTTTTACCAAATTGAACAGAGAGATTAGAAACACTTAACATAAAAAATGAGTTTAAAAATTTTTGCAAACTTAATAAAATCAAGGTTATGAATATTCTATATTATTATTTAAATTAAAAAAATAAACAAAAGAAGTATAAAACATGTTTAAAAAAATCATTTATTTTTTCTTAATTACATCCATTTTAGCGTGTAATAATCAAAATGTGACTTTTTTAAGTGGAAAAATTATTAAACCAACTAATAATCAAATCCAATTGTTAAAAGATGAAAAAGTCATTAAAAATATTAAAATTAACAGTGACGGAATCTTTTCTTCCTCTATAGATAATTTAAGTAATGGACTATATAATTTTGTACATCTTCCTGAATTTCAGTATCTAATAATAGAAAAGGGAGATAGTTTAGTGTTAAGATTAAACTCCTTAGACTTTGATGAATCATTAGTTTTTTCTGGAAAAGGTTCTTCGAAAAATAATTATTTAATAGATGTTTTTCTAGAGCATGAAGAAGAAGAAGATTATGTTAAGTCAAACTATAAGTCTTCCAAAAGAGTATTTAAACAAATTATTGACTCTTTAAAAAACATAAAAACCAAACATTATTCAAATTATAAATCTTCAATTAAAACTAATTATATTTCAGACTTAATAATAAATCATGCTATCCTTATTCCACTGTATTCACATATTGAAAACTATATTATATTAAATAAAAAAAACCATTCAACAAATGTTAGTTTTTTCAATAATTATAGAAATAAAATTGACTTAAACATATATGAATTATCGCACTTTAAACCTTATTTAGACTACATTACACTTAAGTCTATTAATGAATCTTTTTCTGAGAAAAAAGGATATGATTATAATTTAAATTTCAATTTGTCGAGATTAAATTACATTAAAAATCATATATCAAATCAGACAATTAAAACAAAATTATTAAGGTTTATTGCATATGAATATCTGTTAGAGGAAAAGTTATTGATTAACATAGATCAATTTATTTATGAGTTTTTAAAAATATCTGATAATAAAAGTACCAATAGCGAAATTTCAATGCTTTATGATAATATTGCTTCTCTTCAATCAGGAAAAGTTTTTCCTCAAATAAATCTTTTTAATGAAAAAAACATTAATAAAGAAATTAGCTCTCATGTTAATTTTAATAATAAAAATATTTTTGTTTTTTGGTCTTATGATCAAAATGCACATCAAGTAAATCTATTTAATAAAGTCAATTTATTAAGTGCTAAACATTTAAACTATAATTTCAATTTAATAAATATCAATGACGAGAATATAAAATGGAAAAATAATTACTTAAATAAATTCAACAACAAAAGAATTAGAAACTTTAGAACAGCAAATTTTGAAATAATGAGTAAAAAAATGATATTAAATAACTTAAATAAGGTACTTATAACAGGAACGGATGGTGTTATATTAGAAATATTTAATCTTAATAGCTTAGAAAAGTACTTAAATGATAATTAATTTCCTTTTTTATAATCTGACAAGAATTTCTCTAAACCAATATCCGTAAGAGGATGTTTTATTAGACCTTTAATTGAAGATAATGGTCCTGTCATAACATCTGCTCCGATCTTTGCACAATCTATAATGTGCATAGTGTGCCTAACAGAAGCTGCAAGTATCTGTGTGTTAAAAGCGTAATTATCATAAACATTAGCGATTTCCGAAATTAGATTTAAACCATCAGTTGAAATATCATCTAATCTACCTATAAACGGTGAAACATAAGTTGCTCCAGCTTTAGCAGCAATTAGTGCTTGACCTACGGAAAATATTAAAGTACAATTTGTTTTAATCCCTTTATTTGAGAAATATTTTAAAGCTTTTACTCCATCTAATATCATTGGAATTTTTACAACAATTTGCGGATGTAATTTAGCTAAAGCTTCACCTTCTTTAATCATTCCTTTGAAATCAGTAGATATTACTTCTGCAGAAACATCTCCATCAACAATTTCACATATTTTAACATAGTGATTTAAAATATTTTCATGACCAGTTATTCCTTCTTTTGCCATCAATGATGGATTAGTAGTAACTCCGTCTAAAACACCTAGGTCTTGTGCTTCTTTAATTTGTTCAAGATTTGCAGTATCGATAAAGAATTTCATAGTTTAATTTTTACTATAATATAAAAGTATTTTTTCATATAATCTATCAGATAGAATATTCTTTAAAACTATTGAAAATTTTTGAATAAACTGACCCACTTTATAATGAATTTTTGGGTTTTTTGTATTGATTATTTTATAAATAAGCTTTGAAACCAAGTCTGGATTCGATGCGTTTTCGACATGTTTATTTGCGGATTTTAAAGATTTAGAATAATCATCTGTGTAATATGATAAATTATTTGATTTAGAATCAATTCTTCTTAAGGCTATGTCTGTTTTAAAATCTCCAGGAGCTACATTGACAACATTAATATTAAACTTTTTGAGTTCCATGCTAAATACTTCGCCTATGATTTCAAGGGAACTTTTAGTAGCACAATAGATTCCTCTAAAGGGAATTCCAAAATAACCTAACACAGAAGTAATATTTATTATTAAACCAGTATTATTTTCTCTCATTGATGGTATACATTCCTTAATTATTGCTATTGGCCCCAATAAATTCGTTTGGAATGCACTTTTAATATCTGTCTCAGATGTTTCTTCAAGTGGACCGGTAATTCCAATACCTGCATTATTAATCAATACATCAATTCGGTTTTCAATACTGAGAATATATTTTATTGTTTTTTTTATTTCGACACTAGATGTTATATCACATTTTAATAATGCATACTCTGAAATATCGTACTTATTCGGATTTCTACAGGTACCATAAACTTTATATCCTTTTGAAGTTAGAAATAGAGAAATAGATTTTCCTATTCCTGAGGATGCGCCTGTGATTAAAATAACTTTAGACATATTTTAAAAAAAAGGGCAAGCTACTTACATCACACCGCTACAACTATCTACCCTTGCTGTGTTCCCACCCTGGGGGAATTAAATAGGAGCTGGTTGTGTAAGACTTGCCCATTGCAAATATATATATGTTTTATCAAATAAATATCTTTAGAAAAAATAATTAATAACTAAATTTGAAAAAAAACTAAATGAAAATTAGATCAACTATACTAATATTATTTTTTTTAATATCATCATGTGGTTCTGCGTCAAAAGAGAACTTTAATATTGATCTTATCAAAACAAAAGAATTTCTAAAAAACAATGATAAAATAGAATTCTTTATTAATAATCCCTCAAGTAAAATCATTTCTAATCTTGAGTTTGAAATTGATGATAATTTAGTTTCTAGTCCTTATTTATTGAATAACAAATTAGGAAAAAATATATTAAAAGCTACTTTTAGTGTTGATGACAAACAATATATTTTAAATAAAGAATTTGTTATTTATTCCTCAATAAAACCAAAAATATATTCCTATAAAATTATTAATGAATTTTCACACGATATTAACTCCTATACTCAAGGGCTTGAATTTAGTAATAATGATTTTTTGTATGAAGGAACTGGTCAATATGGTTATTCAATGTTAAAAAAGGTTAATTATCAAACAGGAGAGGTTTTAGAAAAATTATTTTTAGATAAATCTTATTTTGGAGAAGGAATTACAATTTTAAATGATAAAATTTTTCAATTAACCTGGAAAAGTAAAATGGGATTTGTCTATAATTTGAATGATTTCAAATTATTAAACTCATTTAATTATAATAACAGTGTTGAAGGTTGGGGATTGTGTAACGATGGAAAATATATTTACAAATCAGATGGAACTGAAAAAATATGGAAATTGGATAGTAATAATTTAGAAGAAATTGATTTCGTTAATGTTGTTACAAACAATAAAGTAATTAATAAGATTAATGAACTTGAATGGTTTAATAATAAAATTTATGCAAATACTTATCAATTTAATAAAGAAGTTGGATTAATAATAAATCCCATAAATGGTCAAGTTGAAGGAGTGATAGATTTTAGTGGTTTGAAGGAAAAAGTAAAAGATCATCCTAAGCTAGATGTTTTAAATGGAATAGCGTATAATAAAAAAAGACAAACATTTTTTATTACAGGAAAAAACTGGAACAAATTATTTGAAATTCAAATAGTTGAAAAAAAATTAATTAAATAAAGATCTTCCTTTCATTAAATTATTTACTTCAATTTTAACGGAATCAATTATTTCTGAATTTCCATAATTGTTTATAACCCTATCTATTAATTCAACAATTAATACCATATCTTTTTCATCCAATCCTCTTGTTGTAATTGCAGGTGTTCCAAATCTAATTCCAGAGGTTACAAAAGGTGATTTATCATCAAACGGAATCATGTTTTTATTAGCTGTTATGTCAGCTTTAACCAATGCTAATTCACAATCTTTACCTGAAATATTCTTATTTCTTAAATCAATTAACATCATGTGATTATCTGTACCTCCTGAAATGATTTTATAATCTCTTTTAATAAATTCTTCTGCCATAGCCTTTGCATTTTGACGAACTTTAACCATATAAGACATGAAATTATCAGTTAATGCTTCTCCAAAAGCGATTGCTTTTCCAGCAATAACATGTTCTAGTGGTCCTCCTTGATTACCAGGAAAAACAGCTAGATCTAATAATGAAGACATTTTTTTTAATGTCCCATTTTTGAATTTCAAACCAAAAGGATTGTCAAAATCTTCACCCATTAAAATCAAACCTCCCCTTGGTCCTCTTAAAGTTTTATGTGTAGTGGTAGTCACAACATGACAATGAGGTATTGGATCATTTAAAATTCCTTTTGCAATTAATCCAGACGGATGTGAAATATCTGCCAATAAAAATGCATTAACTGAGTCAGCAATTTCTCTAAATTTTTCAAAATCAATATCTCTTGAATAAGCAGAAGCTCCGGCAATAATTAATTTTGGTTTTTCTTTTAAAGCAATCTCAGAAATATTGTCATAATCTAATTTTCCTGTTAGTTCATTTACTCCGTAAAATACTGGATTATATAATCTTCCACTAAAATTAACAGGTGAACCATGTGTTAAATGTCCTCCATGAGATAAATCAAAACCTAAAATCTTATCACCTGGATTCAAAAAAGCGTGATAAACAGCTGTGTTTGCCTGAGATCCTGAATGAGGCTGAACATTTGCATAAGCAGCTCCAAACAGCTCTTTAGCTCTATTAATTGCTATAGTTTCTATTTCATCAACAACCTCACAACCGCCATAATATCTTTTTCCAGGATAACCTTCAGCATATTTATTTGTTAATACTGAACCTGTTGCCAACATTACATCAGGACTTGTGAAATTTTCAGATGCTATTAATTCAATTCCATTTAATTGTCTGTTTTCTTCTTTAACAATTAAATTAAAAATCTCTGTGTCTACACTCATTTATTAAATTTTAGACTGTAAATTTAAGAACCAATTTCTTAATCCAATAGATATATTAAACATATTATTAATAAATAATTAACAATTAATCAACTCTATGGATAACATCACTAAATGAAATATCAGAATGGGATGAATTATGAACTAATTCTCCGTTTTTAATAATTATTAACTGAGGAGACTCATGATCGATATTAAAGACAGAAGCAATTTTGTTTGATATTTCTCTATTTTTAAGAACATCAATTAGAAAGTATTTGATATTTGTAATACTATTATCAGATTCAAATTCAAATTTTTTTAAAACTATCCTGCTAATTATACATCTATAAGAATGTTTAAATATTACTATAAAACCATTATTATCATTAAAATCATTAAAATCATTAACCTCAGTCCAGTTTAGTTTAGCCATTTTTAAAAATACTTGTAACTTTGTCTTTGTGAATAAGCAGGTAAATATATTAAATAAAAAAGCAAAGTTTGAATATCAGTTAATAGATCAATATAAAGCTGGAATAGTTTTGACTGGAACGGAGATTAAATCGATTAGACTTAATAAAGCTTCTATTTCAGAAAGTTTTTGTGAATTTAATGATAATCAAGAATTATTTATAATTAACATGTTTATTGATGAATATGAGTTTGGAAACCACTATAATCACAAAACTAAATCTCAAAGAAAACTTTTGTTAAATAAAAAAGAATTAAAAAAACTTAACAAGGATGTTAAGAATACAGGTCTAACTATAATTCCTTTAAAAGTATTTATAAATGAAAAAGGGTTTGCAAAAGTGTTAATTTCACTAGCAAAAGGTAAAAAGACTTATGATAAACGTCAAGTTATTAAAGAGAGAGAAAATAAAATAAATTTAGACAGACTTAAGAAAATCTAATTTACGTCTTTTAAAAAAGGAACAAATTTAAAGTTTCCATAATTTTCTCTTTCAAATCTTAATTTAGATATTCTTTTAACCACTATCATTTCCTGAACTTCTTTTCCAACTGGAATAACCATTTTACCTCCAATCTTAAGTTGAATTAATAATTTTTTAGGAATTTTTTCGGCACCAGCAGTCACTAGTATTTTATCAAATGGTTGTTCTTCTTTAAGACCTATATATCCATCTCCGTATACAACCCTGTTTGGATAATAATTCAGTTTTGACAATAATTTTTTGGTTTTTCTGTATAATTTATGTTGTCTTTCTATTGTGTAAACATTTTTAGAAATTTCCATTAAAACTGCAGTTTGATATCCTGATCCAGTCCCTATTT
>Ga0115559_1002849_pt1 | contig 10882 bp, 16 predicted proteins | sample COGITO_mtgs_1105_3_FD_87281 | JGI IMG/M metagenome (GOLD analysis project Ga0115559, IMG submission 87281) | Pelagic marine microbial communities from North Sea - COGITO_mtgs_110506 | ecosystem: Environmental > Aquatic > Marine > Epipelagic | place: Germany:Helgoland, sampling site Kabeltonne... | reverse complement strand
TAAATAATTTGGAAAAATCAATAGGTCTCCTAATTTAGGGTTTAAATTATAGATACTTTTACTTAAAAAGTTTTTTTGACCATTAATAAAATCAATAGTTCCATTAGTTTTAATCTTTTTATTTTTCACCAATTTATTTTTAGTCATATCTTTTGGTAATTTAATGTAGCCAACACCTGACAAATCCCCTTCATGATAATGAATTGGATTATATTCGCCTTTAAATTGTCTAACGACCCAAAGATTTAAAATATCAATTCTTTTAATATTTTTTATACCTTCATTATCTAAAAATTTTTTAATTATTTTTTTTAAATAAGATGAGTAATTTTTTTCTATATATTTATTTGAAAAATTAACTTCATTCTGTATTTGGCTGGCTAATTTTGAGCTATAATCGTTCTTCTTTGATTTTGAAATTCCATCAAATTCTTTATTTAATTTATCAATAAACTTTTTGGAAATTTTAGTTTTTCCAATTGATGGACCAAAAGGTTTTAAATTTTGCATTACGTTGTTTTAATACCTTATAATTTTATTAAATCAACTTTATCATATTAATTTAAAGCCCATTCTTATTGCTACAAAAATAACTAAACAGGCTGTAACTAAAGCTAGAGATCTATTTGAAAAAATTTTTAAATTTATGAAGTTTCCAATTTGACCCCCTAAGAAAACAACCAAAAATAGTAGCCAATAATTTAAAATTTGATCATGAACACTGTCTTTTGTAAGTTGACCAAGCACACCAGATATAGAGTTGATTAATATAAAAAAAGAAGCAGTTGTCACAATTTGCTTTGGAGGTGCTGCTTTTAGTAAAAATAAAATTGGACTCAAGAAGATACCCCCACCAATTCCAACAATTCCAGAGATTAATCCAAGTAAAGAACCAATAAAGAAAGATAAGTATATAGAAGGTTGATTATATTTTATCTTTCTGTCTTCAAATGACTTATTTTGAATAAGCAAAGATACGCCAGCAATACTAAGAACTAAAAACAATAAAACTTCAAATAATTCTTTTTCAATAATTATGGATCCCCCAATAAAAGCAAATGGAACAGATCCCACCAAATAAGGAGCTAACAATTTTAAATTAAAGTTTCCAGCTCGTGAATAATTAATTGAGTTTCCAGAAACGACAATGATATTGCAAATTAATGCTATTACAGGAAAAATATAATAAGGAATGCCCCAAATTAAAAGTAAAGCTAGATATGTAGATCCTCCACCAAATCCAACACTAGAATATAAAATTGCTGTTATAAAAAATAAAATTGGTAGTATGATCATTAAAATTTATGAAAGTAAATATAGCACTCCTAACTGTAACAGATACTAGAACTTTTGATAATGATAAATCTGGAGCAATTTTAGTCGATAAAATAAAAGAAGCTAATCATAACTTGGCTGATCGTAAAATTTGTAAAGATAATAAAGATGATATTGTAGTCATATTAAAAGAATGGATTAAGCAATCAGATATTGATGTTATAATCACTACAGGTGGAACAGGCCTAACCGGAAGGGATATAACACCAGAAGCATTAGATGAAATTGCAGAAAAACACATAACTGGATTTGGAGAAATTTTTAGATATTTGAGTTTAAAAACTGTTGGCACTTCAGCAATTCAATCAAGGGCTTGTGCAGTATTAGCTAATGGTAAATATATTTTTGCACTACCTGGTTCTTCTGGGGGAGTTACAGATGCTTGGGAGGGAATTCTTAAACACCAATTAGATATTAATCACAAACCTTGTAATTTTGTGGAGTTATTCCCAAGACTTAAAGAAAAATAATTACTTTTGATATTTTTCTTTCCATTCAGAATAAGGCATTCCGTAGACATGCTCTCTTGCATCTGGATCTGAAATTGATATTCCTTTTTTTTTCAGCTTCTTCACGATACCATTTAGATAAACAGTTTCTGCAAAAACCAGCTAAATTCATTAAATCAATATTCTGAACATCTTTTCTATTTCTTAGATGTTCAGTTAATCTCTCAAAAGCTGCCGACTGTAATTCTTTTTTTGTATTATCATCCATATTTTTTTATTATAACTTAAAGTTATGAAACTTTTAGGATCCTATCAAATAAATTTAGAAAAACAAAAAGTTTGGGAGGCTCTTAATGATCCAAATATTCTTAAACAAGCAATACCTGGGTGTGAAGAATTTAAAAAAGATTCAGAAACTAAATTTATTGCAAAAGCCACTAATAAAATTGGTCCATTTAATGCGAGTTTTACTGGAGAGATAGAATTAAAAGATTTAGATCCACCTAATAGTTATAAAATTGCTGGTTCAGGTAATTCACCCGTTGGTTTTGCCTCTGGTGAAGCAAAGGTAAGATTAGAGGATAGTGAAAATGGCACAAAACTTATTTATGAAGTTGATGCAAATGTTGGTGGTAAAATTGCACAAGTTGGATCAAGATTAATTGATATGACAGCAAAAAAAATGGCAGATATTTTTTTCGGTAAATTTTCTGAGCTTATTTCACCAAAAGAGAATTTAGAATCTGAAAGCATACCAACCAATATTAATTCAGATAGCATCAATAATAAGATAAATAAAAAATTAATTTATATTGTTGGTGGAGTTATGGTTTTAGCCATCTTATATTTTGTGATTTAATATTAATTCTACTGAGAGTAGAATTTATTATTGCTTTTTTGTTGATCTTGTAACTCTCGTATGATGTACTTCATCTTACCGTAATCAAAAGGAGTTTGAATGAAAAAAGTTACTCTAGAGGTAAATGGTAAATCCGTAAGTAAAGAGATACCAGATCATACTTTATTATCAGTTTTTTTAAGAGAAAATTTAAATTTAACAGGAACCCATGTTGGATGTGATACCAGTCAGTGTGGCGCGTGTGTAGTCCATGTAGATGGTAAATCTATAAAAAGTTGCACAACATTAGCTGCAGATATTGATGGCTCTAAAGTTACAACAATAGAAGGTTTATCTAAAGATGGAAAACTTCATCCTATGCAAGAAGCATTTAAAAAAATGCATGGATTACAATGTGGTTTTTGTACACCAGGAATGGTGATGAGTGCAATTGATTTATTACAAACTAAAAAAAATCCTTCAGACTCAGAAATACGAGAATGGTTAGAAGGAAATATTTGCAGATGTACAGGTTACCAAAATATTGTTGCAGCAGTTAAAGAGGCTGCTGGTAAAATATAATTTATAGGAGGAAAAAAATGGCAAGTCTAGTTGGATCAAGAGTAGAAAGAAAAGAAGATAAAAGATTTTTAACTGGTAAAGGAAGATATACAGCAGATATTAATATCGCTAATCAAACTTATGCAGTATTTGTTAGATCTCCTCACGCAAGAGCAAAAATTAAAAAAGTAGATATATCAAAAGCTTTAAAAGCTTCTGGTGTAGCAGGTATTTTAACGGGTGAAGAAATTGCCAATGATAAAATTGGAGGATTAATCGCCGGTTGGGCTATTAGAAGTGAAGATGGAACTGAAATGAAAGTACCAGCCAACCCACCTTTAGCAAAAGATAGTGTAAATTTTGTAGGAGACCCGGTAGCTGTAGTGATTGCCGATACTTTAGATGAAGCAAAAGCTGCTGCTGATTTAGTTGATGTTGATTATAAAGTACTAAAAGCTGTAACAAGTACTGCTGATGCTATGAAAGGTGAAGCCATCCATGATGGTATTGATAAAAATCTTTGTTATGACTGGTTATTAGGAGACAGAAAAGCAGTAGATGAAGCTTTTGCTAAAGCTGATAAAATTATTAAAGTAGATTTAATCAATAACCGATTAGTTCCAAATGCAATGGAACCTAGAGCTTGTGTTGTAGATTACAATACAGCTTCAGAAGAAATAACTTTATATACAACTAGTCAAAATCCTCACTTATCGAGATTAATAATGTCAGCTTTTGGTGGTGTTGCTCCGGAGAACAAATTAAGAGTGGTTGCTCCAGATGTTGGTGGTGGATTTGGATCTAAAATAAATGTTTATAATGAAGAAATAGTTTGTAGTTGGGCTTCAAAAAAAATTGAAAGACCGATTAAATGGGTAGCAGAAAGAACCGAGTCATTTTTAACTGACACACATGGAAGAGACCATGTTACTCATGCAGAGCTAGCGGTTACAAAAGACGGCAAATTTTTAGGTTTTAAAAATGAAACAATTGCAAACCTTGGGGCTTACGCAAGAGTATTTGGAACAGTTACTCCAACATATTTATTTGGTCCTTGTGCAACTGGTGTATATGTAATTCCAGCTGCATACTCTAACGTCAAAGCAGTTTTTACAAACACTGCTCCAGTTGATGCCTACCGAGGCGCTGGAAGACCTGAGGCCACTTATACTATTGAGAGATTAGTTGAAAAAGCTGCAATGGAATTAGGTATGGATAAAACTGAAATAAGAATGAAAAATTTCCCATCAGAATTTCCATTTAAACAAACATTAGTCCACACTGTTGATTCTGGAGATTATGTTGCTGGATTAGAAAAAGCAAAACAGATGGCAGATTATGCTGGATTTGCTGCAAGAAAAAAACAATCAGAAGCTAATGGAAAATTAAGAGGATTAGGTGTTTCTTCTTACTTTGAAGCTTGTGGTATTGCGCCATCAGCAGCAGTAATGTCTTTAGGAGCTGGAGTAGGTCTTTGGGAGTCAGCTGAAGTAAGATTTAATCCTACAGGACAAATATCAGTATTTACGGGTTCACATAGTCATGGCCAAAGTCATGATACTACATTTGCTCAAATAGCAGCAGATGAATTGGGTGTACCAATGGAAAATATAGATGTCGTCCATGGGGATACAGATAAAGGAACATTTGGAATGGGAACTTATGGCTCAAGATCTTTAACTGTTGGAGGTATTGCAATTGTTAATGCTTGTAAAAAAATTATAGCAAAAGGTAAGAGGGTTGCTGCTAAAATGCTTGAAGTCAATGAAGATGAAATCGAGTTTAAAGATGGTGAGTTTGTTGCTCTTAAATCTAATAAGAAAAAAACGATAGGTGAAATTGCTTTTGCTTGTTATTTACCTGGACAAAGAGATGAGATGAAATCACCAATACCAGAAGGTGATGAGCCAGGATTAATCGAGTCTGCTTTTTTTGATCCATCAAACTTTTCTTTTCCAGCAGGTTCACATATTTGTGAAGTAGAAATTGATCCTGAAACAGGTAATGTTAAAGTTGAAAAATACACAGCAGTTGATGATTTTGGAAGAATAGTAAATCCAATGATTGTTGAAGGACAAGTTCATGGAGGAATCGCTCAAGGAATTGGCCAAGCTTTGCATGAAAATACTCAGTATGATGAAACAGGACAATTGATGACTGCTTCTTATATGGATTATACCATGCCTAGAGCAGATAATTTTCCAGAGTTTAATTTAGGCTTTACTTGTACTCACGCAACTTCTAATCCGTTAGGAGTGAAAGGATGTGGAGAAGCTGGAGCAATTGCTTCACCGCCAACAGTAATGAATGCAGTTATTGATGCCTTAGGTGGTCAAGAAATTTCAATGCCGGCTACAGCTGAAAAAGTTTGGAAGGCTTGCAAAGCTATGAAAAAATCTAACGCTAAAGCAGCATAAGGAGAAAAATATGAAATCATTTAATTATCACGCACCAAAAGATGTTAAAGAAGCATCTAAGTTAGCCTCTTCTGGTTCTGCTTTTTTAGCTGGAGGTATGACTACAATTCCATCAATTAAATTAGGTTTAGCTAGCTATAAGGATGTAATTGATATTAAAAAAATAAAAAATCTCTCAGGCATTAAAGTTACCTCTAAGACGGTCACTATTGGTGCAACAACTAAACATGGTGAGGTTGCTTCCTCAAAGGATGTTCAAAAAGCTATTCCATCTCTTGCAAAATTAGCTGGAAGAATTGGTGACGCTCAAGTTAGAAATAGAGGGACCATCGGAGGATCAATCTCTAACAATGATCCATCTGCTTGTTATCCCTCAGCATGTATGGCACTTAACGCAGTTATCCATACCAATGAGAGAAAAATTGAAGCTGCAAAATTTTTCAAAGGGATGTTTGAAACAGCACTAAAAAAAGGTGAGTTAGTAGAGGCTGTAGAATTTCAAATTCCTGAAAAATCAGATTATCAAAAACATCCAAATCCAGCTTCGAGATATGCAATAGTTGGAGTTTATTTAGCAAAACATAAAGAAGGTGTTAATGTAGCAATTACAGGAGCAAAATCTTGTGTTTATATTGATAAAGATTTATCAAAAAAACTATCTTCTGATTTTTCATCTTCTGCTATTGACGGCATTGAGCTAGATAGTTCTGAAATGAACTCTGATATACATGCATCTGCTGAGTATAGAGCTAGTCTAATTCATACTTATACTAAAAAAGCTGTTGAAGCTTGTTAGTTAAGATTTATATTTTATCAAATGAAAAACTCATTTGATGAAAAAATTCTAGAAGAGGCCAACGATTGGGTAAATGCTAATCAAAAAGTAGTTTTAGCAACTGTAATTCAAACTTGGGGTTCATCACCAAGACCCACAGGCAGTAGAATGATCATAAATGAAAAAGGAGATTTTTCAGGTTCCGTTTCAGGGGGCTGCGTAGAGTCTGCGGTTGTAAGAGAGTCAATGGATCTCATTCAAAATAATAAAGAGTTTAAAAAGATAGAATTCAAGGTTTCAGATGAGAGTGCTTGGGAAATCGGATTAGCTTGTGGCGGTGAAATTGCAGTTTATTTAGAAAAAATAAATTAATGCAAATTAATCTTCAAAAATATTATAAAACAGAGTTATAGAATTGAAATTAAATTAAATTCAAATGAAACAATCTCTGCTTAAAGAAATTATAGAATTAAAAAAACAAAAAAAAGAATTTGCTATTTTAACAGATATTTCTAATGCAACTTCTGAAATTTACTCAAAAGATAAATTACTATCTTCAAATTTTAACAAAAATTTATTAGAAATTAAAAAATATTATGATGAAAAAAAAAATGGAGTTATAGAAAATACAAATATTTTTATAGAAACATATGTATTACCTATTAAGGTAATTATTATTGGAGCAGTTCATATAGCTCAATACTTAGTAGATTTTGCTAAAAGTTTAAATTTTGAAATTTCAATAATTGATCCAAGGGGCTATTTTGCTTCAGAACAAAGATTTCCTAATATTAAAGTTATAAACAAATGGCCTAATGAAGCATTTCAAGAAATAAAAACAAACACAAATACAGCTTTAATTGCACTAACTCATGATCCTAAAATAGATGATCCGGCCATACAATATGCTTTAAAAAATAAATTTTATTACATTGGAGCATTAGGAAGTAAAAAAACTCACGCAAACAGATGTGAAAGACTTAAAGTAGCAGGTTTTACTGATGGTGAAATTAGTTCTATTCATGGACCAATAGGTATTAAATTGGGTGGTAAATCTGCTCCTGAAATAGCTCTTTCTATAATAGCTCAATTAGTTTCTGAGACTTATAAAAAATGATTTCAGCAATTTTACTTGCAGCAGGACAATCTACAAGAGTTCCTGAAACAAATAAATTATTAATTAAATATAAAAAAAAAATTATTGATTAATCATATCTTAGGAGAGCTAATTAAAAGTAAAATTAATAAAATATTTATAGTTTTGGGTCATGAATATTTTAAAGTAAAAAAATTTTGTTTAAAAAATAAAAAAATTAATTTTGTAGTAAATAAGAATTTTAAGAGAGGTATTTCTAGCTCTATAAAATCAGGTCTAAAAAAAATAAAAGAAAGTGACGAAGGTTTTTTGATAGTTCAATCAGATATGCCTTTTATTAAATCTTCACATATTAATAAAATTTTTAATTCAATTAAAAAAAATAAAAAATTAGTTCATGTTTTAAAATATAAAAAACAAATAGGTAATCCAATTGGTTTTAATATTTCTGTTGTGAAAAAATTTACTAAAATTAAAGGTGACGTAGGTGCAAAGTATATGGTTAAACGATTAAAAAAAGAGACTAACTGTATACCTGTTAATAGTGATAAACTTTTTAAAGACTTTGATAGACTAACTGATTTTAGACTCTGATCGGTTAAAATTAACTCTTAAAATCAAAAGAATTACAATAATTAAAAGATAAATTAAAGGTTCTGTTAAATCTTTTTTAACTAACCATAAAAAATGTATTACGCCTAAAATTGAGATTAAATAAATAAGTCTGTGTAATTTTTTCCAATTTTTTTTTAAAATACCCATCATCTTTTTCGATGACGTTATTGCCAGTGGAACCATTAAAAGCCATGCTGTAAATCCCACAAAAATAAATTTTTTAGTAAATATATCTTTAGAAATAGCAGATAAATCAAATTGATAATCTAAACCAATGTAAGTGAGCATATGTAATGATGCATAAAAAAATGCAAATAAACCCAACATTCTTCTAGCCGATATCCAAATATTTAAATTAGTTAATCTTTTTAGTGGTGTCATAGATAACGTAAAAACTAGAAATAGTAATGTCCACTCACCTGTATGAAGAGTTATTTCTTTTATAGGCTCTGGTCCTAGCTGATTTAAAAAAATTTTTGAAATAATAATTATGAATGGAATAGAACTAAGTAAAAAAATTATTGGTTTAAAATATTTTTTCATCAAAAATATTTTTTTAAATCCATCCCCGAGTATAATTGTGCAACTTCATCGCCATAACCATTAAACATTAGTGTTTCAATTCTTGGTGTAAAAATATCTCCATTAATAGGTCTTTCTGTTGCTTGAGACCATCTAGGATGATTAACTTTTGGATTTACATTTGAATAAAATCCATATTCACGTGGTGAAGCATCCATCCAAGAGGAAACGGGCATATTTTTTGTCAGTTTTATTTTCACGATTGCTTTAGCACTCTTAAAACCGTATTTCCAAGGAACAAAAATTCTAAGTGGAGCTCCATTTTGGTTAGGTAAAGTTTTGCCATATAGACCTGTCACTACCGTGGTTAGAGGATGCATAGCTTCATCTAATCTTAAACCTTCGGTATAGGGCCAGTTTAAAACTGGTCTACGTTGTCCTATCATTTGTTCAGGATCATAGACAGTTTCAAATTCTACAAACTTTGCTGCTGATTTAATTTTGACTTTATTTAATAATTCACTTAAGGAAAAACCCATCCAAGGAATAATCATCGACCATCCTTCAACACATCTTAATCTTTGAATTCTTTCTTCAGAGTTAAATGTTGATAAAATCTCCTCCATAGATAAATCAATAGGAGTTTCAACTTCACCCTCAATTCTAACTGTCCATGGCTTGGTTTTAAATTCTTGAGATTTTCTATAAGGATCACTTTTGCCAGTGCCAAACTCATAATAATTATTATAAGTGGTAATATCCTCGTAACTAGTTGGTTCATTTAAATTAGTATTGGCAAATGAATTATTTATCATTGAGAAAGAGCCTAGTGATATTGAGCCTAAACCGTAACCCAGTGATTTAAGAAATGATCTTCTTTTTTTATAAACAACTTCGGGGGTAATTTCAGAGTATTTAATTTTTTTCATTTACTAGAGATTTTCCTTTCAACCATTCAGTTGTTTCATTTTCGTAATGCTCTTTTTTCCAAATTGGAGTACGTTTTTTTATTTCTTCAATTATATATCTAGATAAAACATAAGCTTGATCTCGATGTTTGCAACCAACTGCAATAATTATACTGATTTCACCAAGTTTTACATAACCTTTGATGTGTTCGATGTATACGGCTTTTTCTTTAATATTTAATTTCTTATCTGCTTCATTATAAATTTCTTCAAAACTTTTAATTACTAAAGCATCATGGCTATCATAGGTTATCCCTGTTACTTTTTTATTTTCATTAAAATCTCTTACTGTGCCAATAAAAAAAATAGAAGCTCCAAATTTTGATGAACTAATAAATTTTTCAGCTTTTGCTATTTCAATTTTTTCAATAGCACTATCTAATATTTTTGTATGAAGCATTAACCTCCTCCAATTGGAGGGATAATACCAATTCTTTGATCTTTTGTAATTTTATAATTGTCGCTAATTATCCTATCATCTTCTGAGCAAAACGCTGAACCTTTGACAATTTTTTTATAATTTTCATTCCCTTTAAAATTTTTTTCAATAAACTCTAAAATGAGATTTTTAAATTCTTTGATGGATATTGGTTTTTTAATATTAAATTCTATAAAATCTTGATTACTAAAATCTCTACTAGCGCCAAATAACTTTAATTTGATTTTCATAGCTTGATGCAAATATTAAAAAATATCTTTTAAAAAATTTGGTAAACCATCTGGATTAGTCCACAAACCACTTTTACCACCTTCTTTAATTAATAATTTTACATTATCAATTTTAAGATGCGGATTTACAATTTTACTAAGATCATAAATAGTGATTAGAGCTGCATTAACACCCATAATTGCCTCCATTTCAACTCCAGTTTTTGCAACAGCTGACACTACGCAAAAAACCTCTAAAGAGAAGTCCTCTGAATTTGATATAATTTTTGTTGCAGTATGATCAATAGGTAATGGATGACATAAAGGTATAAGTTCACTTGTTTTTTTTACTCCAAGAACTGCTGCAACTTCTGCTAAAGCAATAGGATCACCTTTTGGCATTTGTTTATTTTGAATTAAAGCAAACACTTCTTTTCCAACATAAATTTTACCTGAGGCTAATGCTCTTCGAAATGTTTCTTTTTTTGATGAAACATCCACCATATTAAAAGAATTTTTTTGAAAAATTTCTTTTGCCCAATCACGAAGATTTTCTTGCTCAACCACTTTTGGTTTAGTCATTATCCTCCAGTAGTAGATAAATTTTTAGTTAGACCTGTTTCTCCAAGTTCTAAATAATGAGACTCTTTTTTAAAGT
>Ga0115559_1002836_pt1 | contig 10908 bp, 10 predicted proteins | sample COGITO_mtgs_1105_3_FD_87281 | JGI IMG/M metagenome (GOLD analysis project Ga0115559, IMG submission 87281) | Pelagic marine microbial communities from North Sea - COGITO_mtgs_110506 | ecosystem: Environmental > Aquatic > Marine > Epipelagic | place: Germany:Helgoland, sampling site Kabeltonne... | reverse complement strand
ACCACAAGGAAGGATTAATTCTAATGGGTCACTCGTTAGGTGCGCGGGTGGCATATTATCTGCTCGAAGCGCTCTCAACAAAATCAAAGGCGCGTGTGCATCGTGCTTATTTGCTAGGGGGGGCGGTTGGAAAGGACGATGATGATGGATGGACGGCTGCCATCAAGGCGATTCGAAGCACTGGAAAGCTCTATAACTGTTACACAGGCAACGACAAGATTCTAGAACACCTGTATCGCAATGTGACTGCTAGAAGAAGCTATCCCATCGGTCTGGCACAGATTCCCATATCAAGCTATAAACTGAAGAACATTGATGTATCGCCCTGGGTCAGCGGACACACAATGCATAAGGAAGCCCTCCCTTCCATTCTACGCCGACTACACCGCGTATAGATTCCAAAGAGGGGTTTCGGGAAAGAAATGAAGTCAGGCAGAGAAATGATGCATTAATTAAGCCTGACGGCTCACTTAAACTGCCGCCTAGCGGCTCCCTCCTTGCACTCCCCTCCTCCACCTGATAGATCTTAGCATATTCCATGCGCAATCTATCCAAGTCCAAGATCATCGCCTACCGCCAGTGTCCGAAGCGTCTATGGCTGGAGATCCACAAGCCTGAGCTCAGGGATTATTCCGCCTAACATGCGGAGTAATTTTCATGCCTCAAAAATCATTCGGGAACAAAATTGTCATCATTATCAAATTCGTCTTCTTTTGAATCTTCTGGAAATTCGACATTTAGTCCTACTATATCAGTCAGATAGTTCGCAAAGAGTTTGATCCGTATTGCAATAAACGCATTGTAATTATCATCCTGCAATTTCCCAACTGCATCTTCACTAATAAAATGACTTTTCAAAATTGACAAAAACTCCTGATCACCAAGCTTTTCACTTAACTCTGGGATATACACAGATGGCTTTTTGTCTCTTATAAACTTGTTAGATTCCGCCGTTAAATAGGCGAAGTTAAAGACGCTGTTTATGTTTGCGTTTTCTTTGAAAGCCGCCTTTGGGAAAACATGATGCAACTGAGACTTTGTTTGCAGACCGCTGTTGTATCCAACATTCTCATTGCTGTAAAAATCTTTAAGTTCTTGGTCGTTCATAATCGTAAGTATAGCCTTACCAAAAGCACCATTCTTATTAGCCATTGCTACCTTGGCCATAGCCAGATACAGAGGAGAAGCTATAACTTCTGGCTCATCATTAGAGTCCAACCATAGTTTGAGCATTGCGTAATCCTCCTTCATTTTGTTGTCTGTACCCTCAGTGTATCGAGTTTCTAGAGATACTTTGTAATACCATTTCCGTATTTTATTGCGCATTTCCGCCTGCTCCAGCGGACTCTTATCCACATATCCTTTTTTAACAAGTGTAGCTGCTACAACTGGAATCATCGGGAAATAGGGCACAAGTTGTGTTCCATATGAAAGTCCAACTCCTATTTGATCAAAGACTTCGACCACAGATATCATTCCAATTACAGCATTACCCCATTCATCTCTAATATCTTGAGCTCTTAGCTCTTTAGGTAAATTATTTTTCTTGGGAGACCGGTTTGCAAGCATAGCAATAACTTGCAATATAATAGTTTTATCCCCTGCTATAAGTGGTTGTAAATCAGAGTTGTCATCAACAACAGAATCGAGCATCTGCTTGAGATTCAAACCATCTGGCATGAAGGTTGCCACGCATATATCATACGCAGTTAATTTCAGACCTGTTGTATTAATTGATTGGAAAACTTTACAAACACCCTCAATTGTCAATCCTGCAGGGAGTTTAATCACAGGGAAGAGATAGTCGAAAAAAGGATCCAGGAAATTCTCTAATTGCATCTCAATAAAATCCAAAAACTGATCACGGTCACCCGCTTCTCTCAGGTTTTTTCTATAACTTACAATTCTGTCTCGATACTCCTTCTTGGTTTTCAAGAATGAAAAAGGAAGCAAATCATTATCAAATAAATAAGCATCGGGTTGATCTATGTGCTTTTTTGCTACAATGATTTTATCTTCCAATAAATCCATTTTTTCGAAGTCCTCACTGAAATTCTCATATAGCTGGTTCAAGTCTATAAAGTATGTATTCATACCTCGATTGTAATAGACAGAGTGACATGATGTGAGCCTTTGCTGCCCATCTAAAACCAGAAAATTCGGCTCGCTTATATCTTCTTGAGCAGTTTCCACGCTCCTAATCTTCTCGTAAGCAAACTTTAGGTTCTTATCCCTCTCCAGGAACAAAAGAGCCCCGGCTGGGTGTGCTTTGTGTATGGAATCAAGCAACTTCATGACTGCACTGGTTTTCCATTTGTATGGTCTTTGAAAATTAGGCAGTTGCAACTCGCCATTCTCAGCCATCTTCATCAGCTCGCTCAGGTTAGTTTCATCAGTGGTAAATTTGTGATTCATTTATTTATATTAGTTCATTAATTGTTTCGATTTTCACACCAAGTTGCCCTTCTTTCGCTTTTTCTATTAATCCAAATTCTTTCACATAGTTATTTGGCTTTATCCACTTATCTTCTTTTTCGCTAAGTGCAAAATGCAGCAACAAGGTAATTTCTCGCGATGTTAGTTGTGATGTGAAAGTCTCGACAAAGAAAATTTTCTCTTCCTCTCTTAGTTTGTCTGTCTGCTTGTGCAGGAAAGACATGACATGAAGTATGTGATTAAAATATATTTCCAATCTGCTTTCCTGGTCCACTATTACAGAACTCCCCTCGTCCGTAACCCAAGTGTCTAGACTCGTTTTGATTTTTCTCAGTAATATCCTCCAGTCCTCATCATCATCAGGATTCATCAAGTCTTCGATATGCTTTTTTGATAAAAGATTCACACCTGAGTAGAAATAGTGGAAACCAATGGTTGCTGCGCCTTTATCCGTCAGTAGTAATTTATCGTCACATTTCCTAATTCTTTTACAACACTCCAATAGCTCTAATGACATTTCTTTTAACGCATACAAACCTTGGTCACTTCTATATTTTATGCGGTCAACGTTTTCGCGGTGCAATCTTAGCAACTCGAAAAATTTACTTTCAAATTGCTCCGTAAATAGAGCCTCCCGCTGAACTTTGTTTGCGTCATACTGTATGTAAAACGCAAGAAATGTAAGTATCACTCCAATGAAACCAATAATCGGGCCCAAAGTGCCACCCATGGAATCACCTATTAAAGCTGTTTTATTATCATACCCCCATGGCAATTTCCATCCCGTGATATAGAATGGCACAAGAAAGCAAACAAGTAGAACGAGCAACATTGCAATAACAGTTGTTATACAGGTTTTAATTTTTCCAGCTTTCAATGTATTTTTGGCTAATTCACAGTTAGTAGTGATAAAAAGAAGATGCTTTGTCAACACCACCTGCGGAAATAAGGAGCATTATTTTCGCTATCCCCTCCCTCCTTGCACTCCCCTCACCTACCTGATAGATCTTAGCGTATTCCATGCGCAGTCTATCCAAGTCCAAGATCATCGCCTACCGCCAATGCCCGAAGCGTCTATGGCTGGAGATCCACAAGCCTGAGCTCAGGGATGATTCCGCCTCTCAGGCGGTCTTTGCCATTGGTAACCAGGTAGGTGATATGGCTCAGGAAGTTTACAACACAGATGGCACGGGTGTTCTGATCGATATCAATGAGATCGGCTGGCCAGAGGCCTTTGCAAGGTCGGGAAAACTGCTTAGCGAGGGTAAATCTATCATCTTTGAGGCCGCGATGAAGGCCAATGGTGCGCTGGCACTAGCAGATGTGATGATCCCTGTGCAGGATGATTCTGGTGATCAGGGGCTGAGCTGGGAAATGATCGAGGTCAAGTCCGCCGCCAGTGTCAAAGACTACTACCGGGATGATATTGCGGTGCAGTCCTACATTGCCACCGCATGCGGTGTTCCCCTCTCGTCCGTCTCCCTGGCACACATTGATACCAGCTTTGTCTACCAGGGTGATGGTGACTACAGCGGCCTGTTCCACCGTGCTGATCTTACTGAGGAGGCCATGTCACGCCATGATGAGGTGGAGCAGTGGCTGAGCGATGCACATGAGGTTGCTGACCGGGATGAAGAACCTGATATCTGCACTGGAAGCCACTGCAGCTCACCTTTCGATTGTCCGTTCATTGCTCACTGCCAAAGCCAGGAGCCCCAGCCTGCGTTTCCTATTTCCTGTCTACCCCGCTTTACAAAAGCCAATAAAGAGCTCCTTGCTGCAGATGGCATTACTGAGCTGAAGGATGTGCCCAAGAGCATGCTCAATAGCACTCAGGCGATGGTTCAGAAAAACACACTTGCTGGCACTACCTACTTTGATGCCGACGGAGCAGCGGCTAAGCTATCGGGTGAGACTGTTGATGGAGCTCCCCACTACTTCCTCGACTTTGAGACCAGTAACTCCGCCATCCCTCACTGGAAAGGCACCCGCCCCTTCCAGCAGGTCCCCTTCCAGTTCAGCATGCACACACTGCACCCGGATGGCACGCTGGAGCAGGAAACCTTCCTCGATCTCAGCGGGGATGACCCACGACGCTCCTTTGCCGAGGCCCTAGTAAAAGCCTGCGGCGATACTGGCCCTGTCTTCGTCTACAACGCCAGCTTTGAGAAAACCGTGATCCGCAGAGAAGCGATCGCCTTCCCCGATCTGGCTGATGAGCTCAGCGCCATCGTTGAGCGCATTGTCGATCTGCTCCCCATTGCCAAAAACTATTACTACCACCCGAGCCAGAACGGCAGCTGGAGCATCAAATACGTCCTCCCTGCCATTTGCCCAGATCTCCACTACAGTGAGCTAGACGGTGTGCAAGACGGCCAAATGGCCATCTCTGCCTACCAGGAGGCCATCATGCCTGGCACCACTCCCGAACGCAAAGCCGAGATCTATTCCCAGCTCGACAAATACTGCGCCCTCGATACGCTTGCAATGGTTAGAATCTGGGAATTTTTCTCTGGGAAATAGTCTGGTCAGATAATCAAATCACCCATGTCAGAATACCAACACCTCGAAGATGTCTTGCCCGGATTTACTGATGCGCGTGACATCATTAAGGGTGCTGACGATTCCATCTTCCCGCTCCAGTATAAGGGAGACAAATTTGAATTCTACCGCTTTGCCAATCGCTATCGCATGGCAAAGCGATTTCGCGGTATCGAATTAGATGGATTCGAGCAACCGACCCAGGATGGCTACTCCGCACTCATCCGCGTATTCTTGGTATGGTCTGTCTTCGAGCGCTACACGGACTTAGCCGACGATCCCCCACCCTACGGACAACTTCTCTCCCTCGTGCCCAAGTTCGATTTTAATAAACTGGCAGACCACATCGAACGCCACGACACGGATCATAAGCTCTATGACTTCCTCTACGATCTCTCACTAGAGGGCAACCGCCATTATCTGGAACGATACCGCAACGGTGACCGGCGTGGTGTGATCTTTTACGCCGCCGCCATCCGGCACATCTACGCACACGGCCACCTGACCGCGCACCCCAGCGGCTGCAGCCCCGATGACGTCGTCACCATTTGTGATGCCCTCGCGGACTTCCTACTGGAGCTGATGCATAAAGATTTCTCCCGCCGCGTTAAAATTGCGCTAGCAGGAAAATAACATATCTTGGGTATTAGCTCGTAGATAGAAAAATACTAAGCCTGTTATTTAGCACCTCGGAAAATTCGGTAAGGCCGTGTGCCAAACTTGTTCGGTCCAGAGTCTCCCTTTACTGCAAAGCAATATATTGTAAAAATAAGCCCTACTAAGGCTCCCACCACTGGAAGGGCAGCCAAAGGATATAACAATAATATCCAAGCAGAAACTCCTGTATCATGAAGCCTTCGTGCAAGTAGCGAAAAGTTGATCCACACAACACAAAGAAACAAAACTACGACTAATACCATTACAAGGTCTGATTGAGATGCTATCGAAACCACCCCACACAATATGACCAGGCCAACTTTCAACAACCAGCAGCGAAAGTATTCCATTCTTCCTATCCGCCCTTTAAAGGTGGTCAGCCTAGCCAAGAAGTTATCAGAAACACCTTTCTCTGGCTGACTCATTGCCACTGCGTTTGTGAAATCCTGCTGCAAGCCTGATGAACCCACAGGTATAGGGGGTGGCTTTACTGGAACAAAATCGGGCACCTGAATTGCTCCTCCGCAAGCCGGGCAATTGGATTCAGATCCTGCCATTTCAGCTGGAGCATCAATACGCTGCCCACAATGAATGCAGTGGAATTTAGACATTCCTAGACCCTAAAATCATCCAATATTTTAGCGAGTTAAAAATACATCATCTTCTAGCAGCGCCTAACATTTAATGGTGCCAGCCATCACAATAAGGCAGAAACCCCTATGCTTAGGGCATTTTTGACAGCTCCCCTGATCGAATAGCTGTCCTGCTTATATAGGTAGGCGCTCATTATTTAGCTGTCCTGCTTATATAGATGGGGGCTCATCATTTAGCCGTCCCACCTCAAAGCATGAGGTCGGACCATATCCTCTATGGCACCAAACCGATCGCCTCCCTCACGTGTGCGCGCGCGATTATATTATTATAGAGGGCACACTCTTTGTCGCCGTCACCAAAAACAAACTACAAAAAATACTGAACCAAATATGAAAAAGAACCTAAATTCAACATCACCCCTGCTGAAGATCAACAAGCTCGCCAAGCACCTGGAGCATGACGTGCGCAGCATTGCCTTGGAGAATGGCCGCCGTGTCGGCACCAAGGGCCACGCTATTGTGGAGGAGCTCCTCGTCGAGCGACTGGAGCAGATCGGCTGTGTGCCCTACTCAGGTAAGTCCTTCCGTCTGCCCTATACGCAGCACGGCATCGACTTCACCAACATCGTCGGCGTGGTCCCTGGCAAGGACCGCTCGCTGCAGCCCCTACTCATAGGGGCCCACTATGATAGCGTGATCGATGCTCCCTGTGCGGATGACAATGCCGCAGCTGTGGCCATTGCTCTGGCTGTGGGTGAGCTTGCTGCCAATGCTACTAATGGGGTAGGCAATCTGGAGCGTGACCTCATTATCGCCATCTTTGATGCTGAGGAGCCTCCTTACTTCCAGTCCTCCTCCATGGGCTCGAACCGCTTCTACGAGGACCAGATGAAGCCTGAGGGCGTTCACGCTGCCCTTGTGATGGATCTGGTGGGCCATGACATCAGCATCTCAGGTGAGCTGCTTGGGAATATCCCCCGTGTGGGCTCGGCACTGAGTAAGATACCAGGCATCGAGTCCAAGGACATCAACGTGCCTTTCCTAAGCAATCTGCTCTTTATCACTGGCACGGAGAGTAATGCGGGGCTGATCGACATCGTTGGCGAGCATCACTCACCCAAGGGTCTGAAGGTGCTGCCCACGCTCAATGACTACGTTGGTGATATGAGTGACCACGGTGTGTTCCGTGAGAATGGCGTCCCCTACCTGTTCCTCTCCTGTGGCCGCTGGGCTCACTACCACATGCCTAGTGATACTCCCGACCGTCTGAACTATAAGAAGATGGCTGCCATCACCCACTACACCTGTGATCTATTGGCAGGCATGGATGCCAAGGAGATGAAGCGCGGCACCTCTGAGCAGTTCCACGAGACTCTCGAGCTGGAGGCCAGCCAGCTGAAGAAGGTGCTAGGGCCTGCGCATAATATCATGCTGATGAAGATGGGTATTCACTCCATCTCCACCCGCAGCGACATGACCCGCTTCGCTCACGGTCTACTCAACGCCGGCTTGTAGGCTTGTGTGTTGATGTGTTGTAAGCAGGCAGGGTCACTTCGGTGGCCCTGTCTTTTTTAAGATGGTATAGCGATGGCTCATCCTGCTGGACTCACGAAGGAGCTCAACAAACGGGCGATCAATCTACTCTGCGAGCACAGGCTGCTGTCTGAGAAGTAGTCAGATCGCCACAAGCCGACCCTTTACCCTTGATAGTGGTTAGGGTATGGGTGTAAAAACGAGGTGTCGTGAAAATTTTGCCCTGTATCCTCCTACTTTTTGCCCTTCACCTCACATCGGCATTAGGCAACCCCATATCAATCAGGCAAAATGAGACGCTTGAGGAGCTAACTACTAAGTCTGGAGAGGTCTACAAGGATGTCACTATCCGAGAAATCAAGAAGACGGGAGTGGTGATCATGCACTCTTATGGTGGCAGAACGATACCCGCACATGAATTGCCAGAGTATGCCTATCTCTTTAAGCGCATTGAAGAGCCAGAAAAGAAAGCCCCACTTCCACAAGCCACGAACAATAAGGTAACTCCTAAAGCTCAGCCAAAACTAGCATGGGAACCAAAAAGTTTAGATGATGTTACAGAGGCTTGTCTTTTGGTTGGCATGCCGAAATGTGTGAACGACGATGGCTCTGTCGGATCTTACGTAGGCTCTGCATTCCTTTGTAACATTGGCAAAATAACTTACATCTACAGTAACGTGCATAATTTCTTTGGAACTAAGGAGTTCTTTTTTGAGTTCAAAGATGGGCGCAAGATCGATCCTCGCGAATACGCAGGGGTGGAGGTAGCCACGGGGAAAGCTGGCTACAATAAAAAGTTGAGGTGGGGCGGAGACGTTATTAGGATTCGGCTTAAGCGATATCACCCCAAAGCACTTACTCTCGATCAGAGTAGGACCTTAACCAAAAGCAAGGATATTGGGCGTGATATTGCGGTTACAGGGAACACTAGTGGCGGGTGGGTCATCACGAAACTAGAGGGTAAAATAACTGATATCGCTGATTATGACATCATCCATCATAACGCAGCAACTGAAAAAGGTAACAGTGGCAGCCCAATAGTGGACATGAGAAGCTTAAAGGTGATTGGCATTTTAACATGGGGAATAACAACTGAAAATGCTGTTGGGGCTATATGGAAAAAAAAATCAAGCAATGAGAGAGAAGGGGTAAAGTCTGGTGCGTCTTTAGCGCGCATCAAATTCATGCGTTCATCTTTTAAGTCCCTCTATGAAGAAAGGTTGGTTCTCAGTAGAATGAAAAATGAGATTAGGATATTAGGGCTTCTAGATACACTTGTCCCTAAGCATGAAGGACTACTCGTTAATACACGACAAAGAGTGATGGGTGACTACACGGTGGACGATCTACTAGAATCCAACCCTAATCATATTGTTATCAGGCGTTTAATCTCACTGGACAAGAAGTTATCTTTCAGAAAAGACAGCAACATCAAGAGGGCTAATCAGGATACTTTCAGACTCTATAGGAACACCTACACTGCTTGCATAAAAGATGTTATGAATACACGCAGGCAGATCGAGTCTAGTGCTTCCTATAAGTCGTCATACTTTAAATACATTATGAAAAAAACCGAATTGATTCCCATTTGTAAGGCATACGAGAAGGGTCTCTCAAGAACCCTGTCACGGTTTAAAAGGCAGATGGGAACCAAGGGCGATGCCATTCCCCTTGGTAGCCGCCCTCGACTTCCAGATATAAACTCAGGGTTAGAAGGCTTAGGGATACAGAAAGAGTGAAGGCTTAGGAGTCGCTGCCAGCTAACCCCCACGATGAGCCACCCGGAAGAGGGTCAGTCCGTGAATTGTGAATCCCCTCAAACACAAAGGTTATGAAGCCCGAAAACAATCCCCAGGACAAACAACCCACCTTTTTCGCCAAGCCCAAGGACGGTGAGAGCCGAGAGGAGTTCACCAAACGGGCAATCAAGCTACTCCGCGAGCGCGGACTGATTACTGAGGACAAGAAGGCGGAGCAGTCTGAGGAAGAGACCGAGAACACTTAGCACAAAGGATTCATGGCAATGAGCATCATCTACACCTGCGAAGCGTGCGGCTTCAGTGTAGACGCGTGGGACGATGGTAATCCCTACGTCGAGCATCCAAAGGGAAAGAGGAAGTATTTCTACCATCCCAATGATGAAGACATTCCTCTTTTGAGACCTCCAGTGGAGATCCCAGAGGAATCATCCCCGGAGGAAGTGGATGAACTCCTGTATTATCACACCGGCAACGCTCCGGATCATCTCTGCCTTAAGTGTGGCAAAATCTCACTTATTGACCCTGAGATGGACAAGATGATCTGCAAAAAATGTAAATCTGAGGAAGTCACCGAGCTAACATCTCTAGCCGGGAAGAAATGCCCGAAGTGCGCTGGGCATTTTGATCAAGGCAGTGAGGGAGGGATTTCCTAGTTAATCAAGGCGCAGGTATAGGGCAGCGATGGCATTGAGATTCCCCCGCGAAATAAGTTTGAATAAAAGATCAACTTCACCCGTCAGAGAGGGTAATACGCTTTCTCTTTTTTTTTGGTTTGAGCACCCTTTTACTACACCCTTATCTCTAGACTTACCCCATGATTGACACCGAAAACATCAACGTTGATGGCTTTATTCTTATCCACTTCAAAGCGGAGGCGCTCGCTGCGCATGAGTTACCAAATGTTGCTTACCCGATGCCTACTGAGGTGCTCGCGCAGCAGTTGACGGGCTCTGGAATGCTCAAAAACAAGCAAATACTGGCCTACATACAGCAATACACTGCTCACGGTGAGGTGAAAAATTGGCAGGACTATCTGCCTGCAATGCACGCGCTGACCAAGAGCATGTCACCGCCGGTTGAGCCTTATGAGGTTCAGGTCATTGCTGATAGGTGGTCTATCGTCTGTGGAGAGGTTGATCTAGATGGCCCGGTAGTGGCCTACTGCCGAAATGACGAGATACTGGCGGTCGCCTGCCGGAATGAAGATGGCCGCCTAAGGATAATGAGCTATCAGCCGCTCGATGAACGCACTTTACAACGCATGATGGAGTCTGCTCGGAATCCTCATGAGGATGGGACTGTCTGCCAGCGTGAGGACAACTGGGAATACCTTGCTGATGGGGCCTGTGGTAATGGTCAAATGTATGCGATGGTGAGAGGTGAATCTT
>Ga0115559_1002835_pt1 | contig 10911 bp, 9 predicted proteins | sample COGITO_mtgs_1105_3_FD_87281 | JGI IMG/M metagenome (GOLD analysis project Ga0115559, IMG submission 87281) | Pelagic marine microbial communities from North Sea - COGITO_mtgs_110506 | ecosystem: Environmental > Aquatic > Marine > Epipelagic | place: Germany:Helgoland, sampling site Kabeltonne... | reverse complement strand
ATTCCGTATGCAGATCAAGCGCTGAGCCTGCTTGCGCGCCGCTTAATCACAGCCCTGGTGCCCGATCTGAAATCAGAATACGCGCAAGCCGATGGTATGCTGACGGGTCAGTTAATGACGGTGCTGGCTGCCGAGTTGGGCTATGGCATCGAACGACGCATGCAAGATATCCGCGCCATGCAAGACTTGTTTGCCGCGACCGCATTACAGCTGGGTGATGAGCCGCTGGCTCAAGATCTAGTACATTTGTCGCAGCTCAAGCCTGCGTCATTGACACTCAAAGATGTTGATGCAGCTCACGATGAACTAACAGTGGCCTTACTGGCTCTGCATGAGCGAGTTGACTTGCCAGCACCGGAGGCTGACAGAGACAAGCTGCAAGCCATCAACGGCATGATCTGGGCTTACCTTGAGAGTCATGCGGCTAGGCATCAAATCCCGGATTGATTGGCTGTGTTGCTCAACCGGGTTTTTCAGCAATAGTGATCGATCGTCGAGGCGCCGGATACCCCTCGAATGTCTTGTTGGGGTCGGCGGGGTCGAGGAAGTCTTCAAGTGAATGAAATGTCATCCAGTCCGTTCGCCGCTGTTCTAAAGTACTGGTTTGATCAACGTCAACAGTTCGAATATTGACAAATCCAGCCCGTTTCAACCACGTTTCAAGCATCGGTACGGCGGGTAAAAACCATACATTAGACATCTTCGCGTAGCGGTCTGCGGGCACCAACACGGTGTGTTCGTCTCCGGGCACGACCAGCGTTTCCAAGACCAGTTCGCCACCGGGTCGTAAGAATCCACCCAGTTCGGTCAGGTGGTCAATGGGTGAACGACGATGGTACAGCACGCCCAAAGAGAACACCGTGTCGAATAAATTGAACGCAGGTAGATGTTCGCTCCGCAAGGGCAGTAGATGGATTGGCAAAGCCGGCACATATTGCTTAGCGATATGGAACTGATAGAGGAATAGTCGAGTGGGATCGATGCCGAGCGCTAGCGCAGCGCCTTCGTCCGCCATTCTGAACAGATGGTAGCCATTGCCGCAACCGATATCGAGCACCGTGCGACCCTTGACTGGCGTGATATGTGGCCGCAGCCTTTGCCATTTCCAGTCAGAGTGCCACTCCGTATCGATATCGACGCCGAACAACTGCCATGGTCCCTTGCGCCAAGGTGAAAATTGTTGGAGCTGCGCTTGTAGCCTTGCTACTGAGTCGTCTTCAGACAAGCCTGGCAGAGACAAGTCGGCAGCGATACCAATGCGGACGCCATCGGGGCCCAGTGAATAAGTGCTGGGCTCTACCGCTGGCAGCTTAGCAAAGGCGTCATCCCACTCGGCCTGCCTGCCATGTTTGCGGTCAGCGTATTCTCGCTGTAATGCCGCTGCAAGTGCGTGGTGGTGCTTTGCCAGATTGCCGACTTGAGTCGTGTGCAGGGCAGTTGCCGAGAAAAACCGCTCGGTCAGCGTATCAATATCAGTCATAACAACTCAGGTATTTGGCTCAATGGGGACACTATCAATAATCTCGATGTGCTCAATTAACATGTCGAAAGCCGCAAATGACTGACTGATCATACGCAGCAGGAAGTATTCTGCGATAAAAAAAATATTCCGTTGGACCCACAGTGAGACAACGATCAGCACCAGTGGAGTCGCATATTCTGCGGGTAAGACGGCGGCTAGTATCGCGCCAGCGATGCTGGCGAGAGTCCCTTTTAGAAAGCTGCCCTTGTCACCGGTCAGGCCGGCGATTATCGTCCAGAAAATGCCCAGTAATGGCACCATAATGGTTGCTGCCCAGCCAGAGTCGATGATGAAATAAATGGCCGCGATTAAAAACAATAATGGTGCCGTAATAACACCGATCCATATGATCAATTTGGAGATGAGCGCCGATTGCCCGGTCGCCTGTTTGATCGCGTGATTCGAGGTTCGTAGAAAAAAATTACGAGCGACCTGGCGAGGCACCACAAGGTGTGCCTGTCCGGCCTGAAGGCGGGGCAACAGGCTGATATATTCTTGTTCGCTGATAAAATGTTGCATGTCATTTGATCGCGAGAAACGCAGCAAAGTTCAAGCAGCGCAGGGTCATCTGGGCTGAACTGAAGCCAGCTTCCGCTAAACGATCAAGATGCTCGCTTTCGGTATTTGGGATTAGAACATTCTCGAGTGCGGCACGTTTTTGAGCGATTTCCAGGTCACTATAACCGTGATATCGCTTAAAATTGTGATGCAATTCCGTCATGTTCTGTTGCATCTGGGGATCGACGAAGCGAATTTTTTCCGCAAGAATCAAGGCGCCGCCTGGCAGCATATTGCTGGCGATGTGTCTGAGCAAGCTGCTGCGCTGGTCATCTTTGATGAACTGCAGTGTATAGTTCAGAACCACAACTGACGCATTGCTGATCTCGGTTGCTTGCATAGATTCCTCCCTGATTTCTATGCTGGCCTGGCTATGGTCGCGAGCGACATTCGTGCGGCAACGTTCAACCATGGCACTTGAATTGTCAACGCCGATGACGTGGCAAGTCGCTGGCGAGTGCTGGCGTATTTTTAATGTCGAGGCGCCGAGTGAACAACCCAGGTCATAACAGTTTGAGTTGGGCTGGGCATATTGTTCTGCCAACAGGCCTATCATGTCCAGCATCAATGGATAGCCGGGCACAGAGCGATTGATCATGTTTTCGAAAACATCTGCTACCTGACCATCGAAGGTGAATGCCTCGACCCGAGCCTGAGGCTTAGCGTATACCGTGTCTTTATTCATGAAATTGTGCCGTTAGAGTTGTGCTACTCAAATAGTGCCAGTTAAGTTGCGCTGAAAACCTGGCCCAGATTATAAGGTCGGTAGAATGTTACGCTAATTTTCACCTGCCGTCAGAAGCAGACTTGATTTGCGAACCCGGCACGATACTATTACTGGCATGCGTGGAGCCTATTCATGAGTGTTAGCATTCTCAAGATCAACGCGGCGGGTCGGGCCATTGAATGGGTGAGCTGGCAAGCAGCGGTTGGCCTGCACGCCCGGAATTTAGTCAGCTGGACCTATGGCGAGGAAGTCATGGCCGTCAAGGGTGGTTATTGTCGGCAGACGGGCCTTCAGTCGAAGCTGACGTTGAATAGTATCATCGCCTGCCGCGGCAAGGTCGTTGACCCGGGACGTAGCCACCCGCCGCTGACCAATCAAGCACTGTTTCGTCGCGATCAAAATGTTTGCTTGTATTGCGGTCTATTCTGTCCGGATGCTGAATTGAGCCGTGATCATGTTAAGCCCTTGTCCAGGGGCGGACTGGACTGCTGGACCAACGTCGTTTCGGCCTGTAGGCGCTGTAATACACGCAAAGGCAATACTGAGATTGAGGCCTTAGGCGTTCAACTCCTGGCCTTGCCTTATATGCCGAACCATGCAGAGTACCTGGCACTGTCTCACAGTGGGCGAATCCTGGGAGATCAGATGCAGTTTCTGAAGCGTCAGTTTCCTTCGCAAAGTCGGCTTTTACCGGAAAATCAGCACACTCTGCGCAATCGGCGGATAAACCCGCGCTTGCCAGGTTAGTGACCCGTTACTATTTGATGATGCCATGTTCGCGAAGCTTCGCCTGCTGTTCAGCGCTGATACCAATCTCCGCCAATAATTCCTGTGTGTGTTCGCCGTGCAATGGCGCACCGTAACGCATCTCAGGCACCGAGCCACTGAAGCGTGCGGCGGGTCGAGTTTGTCGAATGTTGCCGGCGATAGGGTGCTCTGCCTCGAATATCAGATTGCTAGCCAGCACCTGGGGATGGTTAATCATATTCTTGCGAGTCAGTACGGGCGCGCAAGGGACACCTGCGGTGTCAAGCACCGACAGCCAATGTGCTGCCGTATTGCCCAGCAAGGCCTCTTGAGTCATATTCAAACGGGCGTCCGCATTGCGATCTCGCTGGGCTGGTGAGTTGAAGCGTTCGTCGGTTAGCCAGTCGGGTTTGTCCAGCACCTGACAAAGCGCAGTCCACTGTTTATTGCTCATGGCCGAGACACTGATGTAATCGGTTTGGGTGGCATAGATCAAGTCGATAAACGTTGCCGCCCGCTGAACACTGACTTCTTTGCCGACGAAGGTTTGGCCGGCCATGTCGGAAGACCACAAAAAAGCCACCACCGCATCCAACATGGAGATCCTGATATGCTGGCCCTCGCCAGTTCTGGCCCGAGACAGTAGCGCGGCGCAGATCGCCTGGGCCGTAGTCATCCCCGTGAGCTTGTCAGGCAGGATGGTTCTGACGAGTCTGGGTCGCTCCTCATCGGAGCCGGCCTGAATCGTCGTTAAACCACTGATTGCCTGAATAATAGGGTCATAGACCGGCTTGTGAGACATAGGGCCCGATTCGCCAAAGCCGCTGATCGAGGCATAGATAATATCGGGTTTGACCTTGCGTACTTCCGCCTCGCCGATACCCAGGCGCTCAACCACACCAGGTCGGAAGTTCTGAATAAACACGTCGGCTGTGGCGGCCAGCTTTAACAGCGCCGCCTTACCCGCTTCGGATTTCAGGTCAAGGCTGATCCCACGCTTGTTGCGATTGTTGTTCAAGAACGTCGCGGTAAACTGCTGTTCGCCGTAGCCGGCACCACGGGCATGATCAGGTGCTGTGACCGACTCGACCTTGATAATATCCGCGCCCTGATCGCCAAGCAGCATGGTCGCGAATGGGCCAGAGATCACTGTGGTGAGGTCCAAAATGCGGTAACCGTGAAGGGGGCCTGGCATATAAAGTGTCCTGTACGGGTAATGAATGAAGCGTGAACCGAGTTTACAGCGTCCCTATTTTGATGCAAATGGCGAGACGCGCATTGTGCGAAGGCCGAAATCAATAATAGCTGACATAAAACCGCGACAGGGCTTTGCCAAACGACTCGGAATGAAGGACAATACGCCCGAGCGCGCCTATAGCTCAGCTGGATAGAGTACCAGGCTTCGAACCTGGGTGTCGGGGGTTCGAATCCCTCTGGGCGCACCAATTTAAAGAACACCGAGGTCCCACTACCTGGGTGTCGGGGAGCTACGCGCCCCGGTTCGAACCCCTCTGGGCGCACCAATTTAAAGAACACCGAGGTCCCACTACCTGGGTGTCGGGGAGCTACGCGCCCCGGTTCGAATCCCTCTGGGCGCACCATATACAACACGGCTTCGCGCAGCGAAACGTGGTGGCCGGCAGCCAATTCACGAAGTGAAATGGCGAGATACAACGCGGCTTCGCGCAGCGAAACGTGGTGGCCGGCAGCCAATTCACGGAGTGAAATGGCGAGAGGCATCACAACATCACAACATCACCCCCCGATAGCACCACCATCCCCCAAAACATAATCAACACGCAGCAGGCCTTTTGCCTGCGATGTCGGGTCCGTTGCTATGCTGGCGCCACGTTAGCTCAGCATTACGGCGTAGTGTCGTGAAAACATTATGGCTTAATCTTAGTGTCAGGCATTAGGCTGAATGATGTCCCTTGCTTTGCACCAAGGGTTTCAATAGTTTCTGAGTTTATTTCAACCGGTGAGAGGTTTTATGGACGCCAATGCGCTCGACACGCTCGTGAGAGAACGACGTAGTATTCGTGGCTACAAAAAGGAAGCTGTTCCCAAGGAGTTAATCGCTGAGATTATCAATGTCGCCAAAGGTGCGCCGTCATCGATGAACACGCAACCCTGGTTTTTCCATGTTGTCACGGGTGAGCCACTAGAACGAATCCGCGAAGGTAATACGGCGAAGATGTTGTCGGGTGCCAATGTCGATCGAGAAATCAAAATGAATCATGGCTATGAAGGTGCTTATCGCCAGCGTCAGGTTGATATTGCCAAGCAACTCTTTGCAGTGATGGGTATTGCCCGTGAAGACACGGAAAAACGTCAGGACTGGGTGATGCGCGGCTTCCGCCAGTTTGATGCGCCGGTATCGATTGTTATGACCTGTGAGAAAAGCATGGAGCATGACACCATTTGTCACTTTGATTTAGGGGCTGCGGTATACGGTCTGGTATTGGCGGCGTGGACTCGCGGTCTGGGTTCTGTGATCAATGGTCAGGGCATTATGCAATCTTCGGTTGTGCGAGAGCACGCTAAAATTCCAGATGACCAGACCATTATGACTTGCATTGCGATGGGTTGGCCTGACTTTGAGTTCGCTGCCAACGACGTCAAATCGGTCCGTGAAGACAACCAGAACTTTGTGACCTACACCGGCTTTGAGTAACCCGAGATCGCTGGCGCTAACTCACATAGGGTGGGGCTTGCTCAAGGCAACCGAAAGAGACTGGGCGCTAGCCGCCCAATCTCTTCAAGTATAAGTCTTGTTACTTAAGTCTCGTCACCTCAGCCTCCTTATGTGAGGCCAGGGTAAAGCTAGTTCCGTCGTAAAACTTCCTGAGTCATGGCCTTGATCTCGGCGACTACACGTCGATTTTTCTGCCGACCGACGTCACTATCGTTGTCGGCGATGGGTTTGGATTCACCAAACCCAATAGCCGAGATTCGAGCGCTGTCGATATTGAAGGCTTCTGTGAGCAGCTTCGCTATGGTTGCGGCGCGCTGTTCTGATAACCGCAGGTTATAGCTGTCACTGCCGCGGCTGTCGGTGTGACCCTCAAAGGTCACGCGAGTTGTTGGATATTGCTGCATAAAATCGGCAACCTGCTGAAGCTGCTCCTTGTGCTCGGGCCGCGAGTTAGCAGAGTTATAATCAAACTCCACATCGATAACCACGCGAACTTCTTTCTCCAGCGTGCGGTAGCAACCGCTGCTGTCAACGAGTCCCGGTGGCGGTGTATCTGAGCAAGCATCCAATGCATCAATGACGCCGTCTCGGTCACTGTCGGCGGCACAACCAGTGCTGTCGACCACAACGCCACTGGGGGTCGCGGGGCACTGGTCCAGAGCATCGAAGACACCATCATTGTCGCTGTCTGGGTCCATTAGCACGGATGCTATTGTGGCCACGGGTGCGGCTCGTTTAGCGCTGCCAAAGGTATATTGGTAACCGAGGGTAAAGCTGCTGTCCACTTCCTTGTCATCAAAGGCGCGGAATACTTTCATGTCAGCCCGCAGGGCGGAATTCGCTGAAAGCAGGTATTTCATGCCCAGGCCCAGGTTCAATTGCTTGTCGCTACGGCTGATACCAGCGCTGTCGAAGTTGGCCTTGCCCAGTCCAAAGGAAGCGAAGGGGCGCAGGTCGCCACTGACCGGTAATTGGTAGAGCCCGTCGATGCGCCATTGATCCACATCAACATCGATTTTGGCGGGATCTGTATCCGTGTTGATCCGGGCATAATTGAATTCGACGCCCCATGGATTATCGAAGCGATAGCCGATACCGAGTGAGCCATGTGGGCCATTATTCAAGCTGCGCTCGTCGTCATAATGGGATATGCCGACACCCGGATTGAGGGTAACGCCGCTGACTTCGTCAATTGCGAAACTCAGTGGGCTGATGGTAGCGAGTAGGCTGGTTACCGCAGTGGCTAGAGCGATTCGTAAGGTGTGCATGGCTTGACCCTGCTGATGAATAAGGGCGGCGATATTAGGCTAAGCTTAGAAAATATCAAGGAGCTATATCAGTATTTATTACTTTTTTGGTGGTTGATCTCCGACGTTAATAAGTTGGTTTGAGTCGGGTGGTTGAGTCGGTTGGATGAGTTGTGCGCTTGAGTCAAAAGTCTTTGGCTGCCGAGTTTTTAGCAGCCCCAAAAAAAAGGTAGCGTGAGTTGCCTCACGCTACCTTTTGACGCTTTGCCAGTGTCAGTTGACACCGGCAAAAGTGCTTGTTGGGCTAAAATTACAGTACCAATTTAACGCTCAAGTAAGCCATACGACCGCGGGCGTCATGCTGACGTGGGTCATAGCTGAAGTTAGCCGCATCCCAAACACGGGGTGGCTCTTCGTCTGTTGCATTCAACATGCCCAGCGTGATGCGGGCAGTGGCGTCAGCAATAGCTAACTCGTAGTTGTACTGCAGGTCCCAGGTCACCATGCTGTCGATGTTGTTGCTGTAGCCAGCAGGTGCACCGGCACGAGTCGTTTCGTAAGAGGAGATGTAACGTGCCGCGATGGACGCATTGTGATCGCCATTAGACCAACGGAAAGTGGTGTTAGCCTTAGTTTCTGGCAATGAACGTGCAAAGTTATCATGGTTGAACAGGCCAACCACGTCTCCAGCGACTGGAATCTCATAGCTCAACATGTGAGTTGCTGCCAGCGTCAGGCTCATCTCGCCGAGGTCAGATGCTGGGAAGGCATAGCCTGCTTCTAAGTCTAAGCCATCGGTGTCTACTGAAGCAGCATTAAAGTAGTTAGTTGTGACGCCAATGAGAGTGCCGCCAGTGGTGCGTTTCACGTCTGACTGAGTTGGGTCTTGGATGACCTTACCCTGGGCACTTTCGATAGTGATTACGTTGGTGTAATCCACTTTCCAGTAGTCGACGCTCAGGTGAATACTGTCGGTAGGATCCCAGATAGCACCAACGTTGAAGTTGTTGGATTCTTCAGGCTTCAGGTTCTCGTTAGCGTTCTGCGCAATACGAATGAAAACTGTACCAGCATTGGGAGTTCCATCGACGTTGTAGTCTTGAATACCCTGTAAGCCCACTGAGCTAGCATACAATTGATGCAGTGATGCTTGACGGAATGAGCTGCTGGCTGAGGCGCGGATGACCAGAGTGTCAGCAGCTTCAAAGCGTGCTGAGATTTTTGGATCGAAAGTTGTCTCGTCACCGAGATCTTCATAACGACCAGCAAAACGCAGTTCCAGCGCGTCAGTGGCTTCCCATTGGCCTTCGGCGAATGCAGCCCAGGCTGAGCGTGACTGGTCAACATTGACACCACCACCCAGGAACATCAGGTCAGCGAACTTTGTCAGGTTGCCGCTAGCGTCAAACTCGACTCGGCTGATATCGTTGCGATTAACGGTCAGCGCGTCCCGACGGTATTGTAGGCCGGAAGCGAAGTTGATCACGCCAATTTCACCATCGATAACAAAGTCGAAAGTGGTCAGGTCGGTTTCAGTTTCGGTAATCTGCTCAGCATACACAAAGTCGATCAGTGCTTGACTGTTGTTAGACGGGTCGAACAGATCCCATGACTCATCGCCATTTGGTCCGCCGATGCCAGCAATAGCATCATCAAACTTTGAGGTGCTGGTGTCAGGCTGCGTGCCTTTGCCCTTATAAGTGCTATTAGTCAGCGCAGTGTTGAAGTGGTAGTCGCCGATTTCACCGTCCAGTTCCATAGAGACGCGGAAGTGAGCATTATCCCGTGGTGCTATGGGTGATGCATAGGCGGAGCCCAGCGGGCGGCCTAACCAGAGTGCAGGTACCCCAAAAGGGTTGCCGGCAACACCAGCGCCAATAGCGCGTGACGGAGATAGGTAAGACAGCGCTGGGTAGCTCGGTGATTGTGGGTTATCCAGTACTTCAACATTGGCCCACATGACTTCAGCATTGAATTCCAGGTCGTTGCCCAGGTCCTGCTTCAGGTTGAGGTAAGCATGCTTGCGAGTTTCTTCATTGACCACGTTGAAACGTGGGCCGTAGGCAAAACCACAACGCTCGCCGCTGGCTTGTGGAATGATGATGCCGTCGTTGGCAACACAATTCGCATCAGCGACGTTTTCGAATGCTGCGTAATCGCCAGCGTAGGGGCCATCAGCCACAGTCGCGGCGCCAAATAGCAGGAATGAGTTGCCCAGGCCTGAGTTAGCTTGGTCAGTCAATTCAGGACGCTTGGAGCTGCTCAAAGGTGTGCGGTCCATATACTCGGCGGCAAAAACGATGTTAGTCGTGTCGTTAGCCCAGCCATGCAAAAAAGTCAGCTGCGAGTCTTCTTGGCTGTCAGAAGTCGTTGACTGGTAAGTCGCACCAATCTCGGTGCCTTCGAAGTCTTTACGCGTGATGTAGTTAACTACACCGGCGACTGCGTCTGAACCATAGATCGCAGCAGCGCCTTCTTTCAGAACTTCAACGCGTTGCAGTGCAGCAGCAGGAATCATGCTGGTGTCAACGAAGCTTGAACCATCGTTGGCAGTAGCCGCAGCCAATGTGTTACGTCGACCGTTGACCAGAATCAGGGTAGAACCCAGGCCCAGGCCACGCAGGTTGACGTTACTGGTGCCCTGTGTGGCGCCAGAAGTAAATGAGTCAGGTACGTTCTCTGAGCCGCTGTTAACGGTCAGGTTACGAGTGATGTCTGAAATTGACATTGCGCCCATCTCGTCGATGTTGTCTCGTGAGATGACATCGATCGGTGTTGCGCCGTCAGTTGGGCTGGACTTGATGTAAGAACCGGTTACAACCACTTCTTCCATCGCTTGCTCTGCAGCAAACACATTGATTGCCAGCGCCGGCAGCATGATAGCTGCAAGTGCTTTTTTCTTAAAATTCCCCAAAATTTCTCTCCGTTAAAATGATACACATAACTAATCCGCCGGTGCCAGAATGCACGCGGAATACAGATAGCGAGGATATCAAGGTCGATAGCAAGTGATTAGGAGTGCTCAAAGGGCTGAGCTGAATTCCTTTCCGCTGATTTTTGTTGGTGAACTGCCAGAAGGCGAATCAATCAGATTGCGTCGCTATTTCTGTATGGCCGCTTATTATTGGGATTTGAACCATAGAACACCGCGGCATCATACGCACCAGCAAGTACATGTACAGTGATATTTCACCGTCATCATTAATAAGTATGGCGAGGTATCTCGAGTCAGCGAGGGGTTGGTATGCTGGCGGGAATGTGCTGCGGTTAGCCTGAGCAATTGGGGTTGAATTATTTGCGTGTCAAGGTCTAGGGTTGGCACCCAATCATGATATTCGAGGTGCATCACGCGCTAAAGTATGGTTGGTGCGCCTACATTTTTCGGCGGGCTTTGCGTTCGACGCGTTTCTTCTTT
>Ga0115559_1002830_pt1 | contig 10916 bp, 11 predicted proteins | sample COGITO_mtgs_1105_3_FD_87281 | JGI IMG/M metagenome (GOLD analysis project Ga0115559, IMG submission 87281) | Pelagic marine microbial communities from North Sea - COGITO_mtgs_110506 | ecosystem: Environmental > Aquatic > Marine > Epipelagic | place: Germany:Helgoland, sampling site Kabeltonne... | reverse complement strand
GTCCTCACCCCAGCTCCTTTGCCTTCATTCACCTCCTTAACAATCACTCTCAACCGATCTTCCGAGCTTGCGAGCTCAAGGATAGATCGATCACTCCCATCCGTCGACCCATCGACAACCACCCAAACAGGCCTCGCCGTCTCAGACAAAACTTCCTTGACCGTCGTTTCCAACAACCTCCCCGTGTTATAGGACGGAATTACTATTAATAATTTAATCATCATCAGATGCAATGACCACGAATCCGGAACCACAGAGATGCCCATCGGCCCATATTTTATACGTATACTGCCCATCCGTATATTCAATTACCGTAGAAACATTCGCCAGCGGACGTATCGGGCGGCTGAATTTAAAACGTGATATCCGATAGTCATGCACGACCACACCTTTCAACAACCCTATCGCCGTGATAATCCATCCCACTTGAGTCACTGCAGGAACAATCGGATTTCCGGGAAAATGTCCCTCAAAATATGGGTAATCCTCAGGAATTTGAAAACAAAAGGTCGCCGTGCCCCCGTCCTCGGTGACCGTCGTTTTCATCGGTAATGGGAATCTGGATTTCATCGTTCCAATTGATTTCGGTAGCTTTGCTTGACTGCATTCAAAATCGAATGGGTTGAACGCCCTGCGGGTTCAATCCGATCAATTTGACGAATCGATACCATGGCCGGCAACTCAGGGACTTTCCACATCGAAATACCTTTCGTCATAAAATCCTCTGGCGCATCACTCCACAAGACATTGATCCGGGCTTTACTCCGCTTCGCTATAAGGGCGAACCCTGGTTTAAAATCATCCAACTGCATATGCGTTGAGCGCGTTCCTTCGGGAAAAACAATCAAATCCTCCCCACGACTTAAGGCCTCACAGGCAAGCCGAATCATATCAGGCCCTCCCCAGTTGGGAATGTAATTGGCCAGCCTCCCCGTCGCTCCATAAAATGGATTCCCCCCAATCGACTCTTTATAGATACAGGTTCCGTTCGAAATAAACTTTATCAGATACGAAATATCCAGAATCGAGGGATGATTCATCACCCAAATCTCCCCGTTCTCGTTCTTCCATTGCGTTCGCTCCGGGGTCTTCAATTTGAGTACCTGTAGCCAACAAGATGACCAAGCCCACACTCGATAAAACAGCTGTAGCAACGATCTCAATGGATTCTGTAATTTACGGGAGCCCGGCAACATCACCAACATCCAACAACTTAAATTAACCACAAAACTAATCACAAAAAAAACGATGAGCGAAAAAATATACGCCCCAATCAAATAGATCCGAAATAGTTTGTGCACGAGATTTCCCATAATCACTCAGCACCCTTGGCGTCTTGATCCGCAATCGGAACTGCATCTAAAAAGTTAAACCATTGATAGGGATATTTTCGTACCAACTGATTCAACAATTTTAATGTACTTTGAAAATGAATACGTGCGTTCTCCAGCTTCTCGGCTTTATTTTTCCCTACCGGATAATAAGCATCCGAAGAATAAACACAAGTCCCATGCCGGCTCGTGGGCACTCCGACCGTAAAGACTACGGGTAAATCAAAAAGGATCGATAAGTAGTAGATCGTGAATGGGAAAATACGCTTAGCCCCTAAAAAATCAAACTCTTCATGCTTTGAACTATGCTCAATTCGATCACATTTCATTGCTATATTGTGCTGATCCGCCACCGCATCCTTCAACGCAAACAAGAGGTTCTCCGGTTGGTTCACCCACAAAAACCCAACTTTATCCCCAAATCGTCGCTCCAACCATTTCAAGTCATTGGAATTACCGACCTGATACCGTACCATCCGGATGCTTAAATCAAACTCCGACAGCCAAAACCCCATTAAATCGGAATTACCAAAATGAAATGTTCCGTGTAGCGCCTGCTTATGCGCCTCGGTAAAAGCAATTAACCGTTCCTTTGAACCATCCAACGATTCAAAGACAACCTCGCTCCCTCCTGCTGCATCAAATCGCCTGACTAAAAACTCACTGAAAGCCGTAAAATGATTCCAACAATCGATCCACGTCGGTGCTCTCCCCAGCGCATCCTTTAAGTAAGCTCGCGAGAACCCTCGCTGCAGGGGCATAATACAAAGCCCGACCAATGATCCTATTCTTAAAAAAATACGCATGATCGGCCAAGGGAAAATCCGGCTGGCAAAATAAATGATCGCAAAGCCCCATGACGGTCCCGGGTTTCTTTTTTCTAAATCAAGGTCGGCACTCATCTCCAATCAATTTCGATCCAACGATTCAATCCGTATGCGGGAATCCGAATAGATCTCCGCTCACCTAATGCCTGAGCAAATGACGCCAAGCCCAGCGATGATTCCTCATCCTCCGAAAGTAACGCTCCCAATTTCACTTTCCCAAGCCCTTCCTTCTGATGGCTCAGTTGAAGCCCAAAGGCAAAAGAGTCATGACTGGCAAGGTTATGCGCACATAGCCAATCTCCACGCTCTTCGCCTCCCAGCAAAATCACTTCGGCTTCTCCCAGAACAAAACAACATTCCAAACCTTTTCCTACCAAATCCGGTCCGCATGTAATCGGATAGAATCGATCAATCACTTGCTTCCCCGGAATCAATGCCTGTTCCACCGCGCTCGGATGTATTGAGCTCTGAAATGCCGCGGGACTTGCCGCAGGAAAACTGTCGATAAAGCGCTCCAAGGTCTCCGATTCCCCATAGGCAGAAGCATAGATAACTGGCGTCTCTTTGGAAACTTTCAGTTTCGATAAGCACATCGTAATCAGCATTCCAAGATGAGTCATTCGACGCGATGAACGTCCTGGAAACACAGACGAATAGCGCGCCCTGGCATCCATCGCGAGGTCACTTCCCCCATCGATATAAACAACGCCCTCTATGGTGTATTCGTCTTCAATCATAACGGATCAAACACCCCGCGTGCGCCCCTCCAAATGCATTACTAAACAAGGCCACATCAGCATAACTTTTTGTATCCAACATCTCGACACATACATTCTCCGCCATCACGGGTCGGGTCGCTCCAACCGTCCCCGGAGCAAAACCGCCTTCAATGGATTTCAACACGATCGCCATCTCAACAAGCCCGCAACTGCCGAGGGTATGCCCTAGGCTTCCCTTCCACGAGACTAACGGCGACTCAGGAAAAGCGTACGCAAACACCTCCGATTCCAATCGCCCAGCCTCCAAAGTCCCAGTCCCATGTCCTTTAATCCAAGCCTTTCGCCCTCCCAGCAATGCTTTCAGCCAAGTTGCTCCCGCCTTGAATCCACTGCCATCGGGATTGTTTGCCGTAAAATGATACATCTCGTTATATAAGAAATTGGATACAATTCTACAGTCCGTCTTTGCCTTCGATAAAACAACAAAACCAGCGCCATCGCCTAATCCGATCGATCCGATTTCCCGATCACCATAGGGAGCGGGGAATTGCTCATTCAATATCTTCAATGAATGAAACCCTCCGGCAACAAAGGGGCTGATATAATCAAAGCTCAGGATTAATGCTTTCTCCGCCAACCCTTTGTTTAAATAGCGTGTCGCCATTTCGATCCCGACGTGAGCCGTCACGCATGCATGGGATAATGCCAGACAATGAGGCCCCCAACCATAGCGCTCTTTCAAATATTCGAGGCTGTTCGCTGGTGTTCCCATCCGCAGGTAATCTTCATCTCCCGTATCCCGATACTCATAAAGACTTCCCACGTCATAATTACTACTCGTGACAAAGACTGGATGACGCGCATCGCCCCAAGGCTCTCCGGTTATTTTCGCCACCAGCCCATCCAAATCATTCACCCAACGAGGCGGAATCGTTTCATCATAGGAATCACCCCGCGTCGCGAGCGGAACCAATTCCCCTCCGTTTTTCCCCAAAACAGGGATTGCCTTGAGCCCTATCGTCCCTTTGAGCAATGCAGCGCAGCTCTGCGCTGAATCGCCCAGTGCAGTCAAACATTCATAGGCCTCGATTCCAATCCAATCTGCTTCAGAACTGCCCATCTAATCTTGAGTCCCCTGAGTCCCTTTCTCAGCTTTACTCACAATCAAATCGGCTAAAGTACTCACCGACTTGAGCCCCGATTTCGACTCTTCACTACTTCCAATTTTAATCTGGTACCGCTTTTCCAAGCTGACGACCAATTCAAGCGCATCAATCGAATCCAAATCCAATCCAGAAGCGAACAATGGCTCGTCATCCTGAATATCACGCGGATCCAGATCACTTAAATCAAGCGTTTCAACAATCATCACTTTAAGGTCAGTGAGCAACTGTGCACGGTTCTCTGGCTTCGAAAGTTCACTCATAATTCATCAGATATTGGAATAACGCTTGAGTACATTGCAAACATTGCTGCCTCCAAAGCCGCTACTATTATTTAAAACCCAAGTGAGCGCTGCATCTTCAGTCGCTCTGGATAAATTCAAATGCCCACAAGCCGGGTCTATATGCTCCAGATTCGTATTCCCCACCGAAAATTGCTGATCCAGCATCAGCGCACAAATAGCCAGTTCGAGCACCCCAGCCATCGATAAACTATGCCCGGTAAGCCCTTTTGGACTGGAAATGGAAATCGCATCCAAATGCCCTTTAAAGACCTCTCCAAGCGCTCGGGCTTCCGCCAAATCTCCGGCTTGAGTCGATGTCGCATGCGCACACACATGATCAACATCGACTGGCTGAATCCCTGCCGACTCCAATGCTTTACGCATCGCTCCCGCAAGCCCGCGCCCCTCAGGGTGCGGGGATGCACGATGAAAACCATCGCTAACTTGCCCCCATCCGGCCACTTCAGCATAAATCTTAGCACCACGGGCCAACGCATACCCTTCTTCTTCTAAAATAACCACCGTCGCACCACCCGCACCCACAAACCCATCCCGATCCCGATCAAAGGGCCTCGATGCTTTCGTCACCTCCGGGTTCTCGGAAAGCACCCGCATTGCCGAAAAGGACAACACCGTCTCTGCCGTCGGGTCTTCCGCACCAATCACAATCGCTCGCTTCTGACGCCCCAAAACAAGATCGTCCCACCCATAGCCAACCGCATGCGCACCCGAGGAACACGCCGATATGTAACCACAATTCGTTCCTCGTATCCCCAACCAACTCCCAAGGTTAAAATTCAAGGTTCCCGCAATCGACGAGAGCAGGCCCATCGGATTCCCCCGAGCTCCTTCACTCGCATAGATCGATTTCAGGTTTTCTCCCATAAGCAATGCCGACCCTGCCGAAGCTCCATACAGTCCCGTTTCACCATCCGTCAAGTCCGCCTTGGCCAATCCCGCATCGGCCAAAGCTTGTTCGACCGCGCCAACTGCACATATCCCTTGAGGCGATAAACTTCGCTTAAAGCCCAGATCAATGGGATATCCCGGAGGCATCTTCCATTTTCGCCAATTTCCAGAGCTAAACTCAAACCCCGGGGGCTTCCCAATCGCTTTAACCGCTAGATCAGGATTATTCAGAAATGCCTCTTCCGATATGCCTGACTTCAGTTCCCTCAAGCTATCAATGACCGATTTCTGATCATTACCAATACATGTAATAAAACCGAGTCCGGTTACGACGACCTTCTTATCCATCAGGTTTCCTGAACTAACTTTTGCCGCAAATACGTTTTCAAAACACCCAACGTTTTCATTTGAGCGAGGTCTTCGTTCGTAATTCGAAATTCAAAGACATCTTCAAAAAAGAAAATAAACTCGGTTATCGCTAACGAATCCAACCCTAAATCAACGATAAAATTGGTGTCATCGGTCATCTCGAATCCATCCATTTCCGTTCCCAGATCTTTCAAAACAGCCACAATCAGTTCCGTTAAATCCGCATCCGACTGGGTTTCAGCAAATCGACAGAGCACTTCCCGCAACTCTTCAGGCAAATCTTGGATCGTTTCACTCTTCGGATTAAGATTAAAAGACATGCCCCCGATGAAAGCTCATTCGTTTACAAATTCAACCCTTAATACGCCTCCCTTTAGGGCGCCTTCACAACGCGACGATGTGCTTAAATCATCGATTCCATCAACTCACACCAGCCCGGCGTTTCCGAATCACTTGAATACTTTTCCCAATAAACAACGCGGTCAGAATCAGAATAACGGTAAGACCTCCAGCTCCCCATGGATCCTGCGAGAGATAATGACTACTCAGGATAACCCCTGTCGCAATCAATCCCTGAGTCAGCAACGAGATCCATAAATAGGTCCAAAATGGGATTCCGGCCAAACCTAGGGCTAAATTCTGAAAGAAAAAGGGCAGGCCCGGAACTGTCCTCACGATAAATATAAATCGAAATTGATTCTCATCACTTAACTCCGGAATACGCCAACGCCGTTTCCCCAAAAACCGCAGGATCGGCTTTTTTAGAAACGATTGCGTTAATAAGTAACTCAACGACATGTTGACCATCAATCCCCCAAGACAGAGCAAAATACCAATCTCTGGAGGGAACACGAGGCCTGCGTAAATATAACAGGCCGAGATCGGAAATCCGAACACGGGCAAAGAGGCCATCGCAACAAAGAACAACCACGGATCCGACGTGGCCAATACCGCCTTCCAATCAAATCCCACCCGAGCCAATTGCCAAACCCCCAGCACCAAAACAAGCGCAATAACCACAATTTGAATCAACTTAAGCCCTCGATCCGAATCCCATTTCATTGCTTTATCCGCTTCTTTTTCACGAGGCAATGGGTCCCATATTCAACGATTTCAAAGAGCAGAAATCCCAACAATGTCCCCATCAGTCGAAGCGGTAACGTCCAATTTAAACGATAACTGAAAAAACGATCTACCCGCTTGGCATTTCGACGTCCCCACCGTCCGGTCTCAATACGCCGTTTCGCAATCGTCACCAACCGGCGATTATAATAACGCATCAATAAAGCAGGAACCAGCGCCTCTTTTTGCCCAAAGGCGGGCGTCCTTAACGAGGCTGCACCCATTAGATAGGGTCGTCTGACCAGTCCTAAATAATACAACCCCAAATCCAATTTGAACGCGATCCCCATTAGCTCGTAGTCACCGATATAATAGTATTTATCCTTGTAGATCGCCTCAAACCAACGCTGATAACTGTTACTGAATTCGCGATTATGCTTCAATACGGCGTCGCCGCACGTAACGCCTCTTGCCAACGAATCCACAATAACCGGCACACTCGCCATCACCGTATAACAGACCCAATCCAATCCTGGGCTATAAAATGGATCCATAAACCCAGCCGCATCCCCCACTAAAGCAACGCCGGCATCCATCAGCCGTGTCGAAGAATAAGCAAAATTTCGCCGAAAATGAACATCCCCCTCAATATACTCCGCATCCCTCAATAACCGGGCTCCAGCCGGATGACTATCGAGCACTTCCTTCAAACGTTTACCGAGTTCCTTGCCTTCCGGCAATTCCATCAATCGCTGATCATAGACCAATCCGATGCTCACATCCCCATCCTGCAATGGAATCCACCAGGCCCACCATCCCAATCCCATTAAATGATTGGTTGAACTGTTTCTTACCCCGAAAACCCGGGCTCCCCATTCTGGAAACTCCCCATGCAGGGCTTCATCATCCCAATCCATCGCCCCTTTCCAACGGCTCCAAACCGTCGCAATCGGATGAGCCTCATTCGTCCGAATCCAATCATTTTTTCGCCCGATCAGCGCACGCACTCCCGACGCATCGACAACCCAACGGGCCGTGTATTCATGCCGTCCCTCCGATTCAGTGACACATACCCGCTGTAATCCCCCGGGGGTTAATTGCACATCAGTCACCTTCGCTGGGCGCTTTAAAAAAGCGCCTCTGGACTGCGCTTTTTCCAGGACCACTTCATCCAAGCGCGCTCGGTCAATTTGATAACCGGGGAAAAGCACATTAAATTGGGGTCCGAGCTCACTACAATCGCCCAACGACTCCGTTTCCTCGTTCGCAAACCATAACCGAAGCCCTTGTTTCGAGATATGATTCCGATTGAGTTCGCCACTTAACCCCAGCACCCGTCCCAAGAAATACGAGCTCACCTCGACCGTAGACTCACCCACACGGCGGCCATGTCGCTCCGAGGACTCAATAATCAAAATGCGTAAATCACCCTTCCGCTTCAATAACTCAATCGCGGTAGCCGCTCCCGATAAGGCACCACCAATTATGATGACATCCCAGTCCGCTGGGCAATCTTGAGTCAATGAATCCATAAACGATCAAAACATAAACGGATCACAGTCCAACCCTTACAAGGAAAATCATGCTTGGCTCGAAGCCTTATCTAATCGATTTAAGTCTTCTGACTATGAAGAAACATGCATTCACCGATAGCCCGACAGCACCTTCACATTCCGTTGATGTGTTTATCATTGGCGGTGGCCCAGCGGGCAGTACCGCGGGAGCATGGCTCAGCCAACAATCCCGGAAAATCCTTATTTGCGAAAAAGAACGCTTCCCTCGCTTCCATATCGGCGAATCGCTGCTCCCTAACGGCAACCATATCCTCAAAGAAATCGGGGTTTGGCCCCAAATAGAAGCCGCCGGATTCGTCAAAAAATATGGCGCAGAATTCACCCTCTCCGATCACTCAAAAAGCGTCCGAAATGTCTTTGCTGACGGACTGATCAAGGGACTCGAGCAAACTTATCAGGTAGAACGCGCCCGCTTCGATCAGATTCTCCTCAACCACGCCGAAGCCTCCGGCTGCACCGTCCGCCAAGAGACCCTCGTCAAGGAAACCAAAAGAACAGATACCGGCTGGCTCGTTTATATCCAAAATATTAATACACAATTGATCGAAACCGTTGAGACTCGATGGCTCATTGATGCCAGTGGCCGAAATAGTTTCATGGGCCGTTTCCTTGCGATCCCCAAAGAAGTCATCCCTTATCCAGGGCGCTTTGCCGTTTTTAACCACTTTGAAAATGTTCCTCGAAAGCAATCCAAAGAAGGCGGGGACATCATCGTTTTACGTCTCGAGGACGCTTGGTTTTGGATCATTCCCATCAGCGAAACCGTCACCTCCATCGGGGTCGTTGCCCAAAAAGGCGCGCGAGCGGGTCCTCAGGAATCCAAAGCCGATTTCTTTTGGAAAAAAGTAAACGAATCCAGTTTCCTCTCCGAAACCCTGCAAAACGCGCGTCCCATTGATGATTACCGCATCGAGTCCGATTACTGCTTTTCCTATCAAACCTACGGCAAAGAACAAACGCTTCTTACCGGCGATGCCGCCAGCTTTATTGATCCCGTCTTTTCATCAGGCGTTTACCTTGCCCTCGAATCCGGTCTGCTTGCCGCCAAAACCATCGATAAAACACTGAAAAAAACGCCCAACACCATCAACCCAACACTTTACCTGAACTATTCGCGCACGATGAAGCAGCGTATTCGGGTCATCCGGCGACTGATCGAATCCTATTACGATAACAACAGCTTTGAAGTCTTTATGTCACCTCATCCGCGCTTCAAAATCCCCCAAGCCATCAACTCGATTCTCGCAGGCTGCTCCAAGCCTCCCTTCCCCGTCCGTTGGCGATTTTGGCTATTTGAAACAATATGCGCAATCCACGCAAAACATCCGTTAACACCTCCGATCAAGTGGAATCGCTTGTTCAATCGGAAAGACACTCCCGAAAACCACAGTATACCCTCTTCCACTTCCAAAGATGCGCTTGAACAAAAATAACACCTCAAGGCTTGCCTAACGATATAAAGAAATATCTTATCCCTCGCTATGGCTAAGCAATTATCCCTCGCGATCCTTTCTGCATTCGTTATTTTCATTACCCTCAGCGCTACATTTAATCCCAATTCCGTAAACACGTCTCAGGTCGCATCTTCAAAAATCACCAGCACTCAAGCAAAAAAACGGATCGCCGCACTCCGCACCGAAATTGCGTACCATGATGATCTCTATTTCAACAAAAATGCCCCTGAAATCACCGATTCCGAATACGATGGTCTGAAATCAGAGTTAACCGACCTGGAAAGACAGTTCCCCGAACAGTCAGCGGTAACAAAGGGTATCCCGGAGAACTCTTCTTCCGATTTTCCTCTTTATAATCATCGGGCTCCTATGCTCAGCTTGGACAAAGTCTATAGCCAAACGGACTTCGAACAATTCCAACGCGATTCGCGAAATGCCCTCCAACAAGTGGATTTGGATTATGTCGTCGAACCCAAGTATGACGGGATCGCCATCAGCGCGACATACATCGATGGGCAATTAACCGCAGCCACCACACGCGGCAACGGTAACCAAGGAAATAATCTCATCGAAAACGTCCGCAAACATCATGCATTCCCCTCCGTCCTTCAGCACAACAAATCCACTCCGATCCCCAACCACATTGAAATCAGAGGAGAAATCTTTTTAACCCATGAGGCCTTCAATACGATCAACCAGCAGCGCAAGGACTCCGGTGAATCCATCCATCAAAGCCCACGGAACCTAGCCGCCGGGATTATGCGACGAAAAAACCCCTCGCCCGAAGAAATCAACGCGCTCTCCTTTGTCTTCTTTGCCGTCGAACCCTCAGCTCGTTTGCAAGGGCCCAAAACACAGTCCGAACTCTACGCCCTCCTCACCTCCTGGGGACTACCTGCGATTCAACCACTCCTCATCGCCCATGGAGACCTTCGCTGGAGCGAAATCGAACACCTTCTCGCTAGCCGGAATGCCCTTCCTTTTCCTTGTGATGGTATCGTCATCAAACTGCATGACCTCAAATCACAAAAGAATCTGGGCCAAAGTAAAACCGCACCTCGATGGGCCATCGCCTGTAAACCGTCACCAGTCAGCCGACTCACGGTGCTTCAACAAGTTGACTGGCAGGTAGGCCGAACCGGTCGCCTCACTCCTATCGCAATCTTTGATCCCATCACCGTCTCCAATGCCACGATCGAACGGGCTTCCCTTCACAACCTCGCT
>Ga0115559_1002824_pt1 | contig 10930 bp, 14 predicted proteins | sample COGITO_mtgs_1105_3_FD_87281 | JGI IMG/M metagenome (GOLD analysis project Ga0115559, IMG submission 87281) | Pelagic marine microbial communities from North Sea - COGITO_mtgs_110506 | ecosystem: Environmental > Aquatic > Marine > Epipelagic | place: Germany:Helgoland, sampling site Kabeltonne... | reverse complement strand
CGTCTTCTGTTCACAAGAAGCACAAGCGTGTCTGGCTGCACATTTTATACTATCAAAGGAATCCAAAGATTTACTCATTGAGAGGTTCGCCCAAAAACTCAAAGAGTCGTTTACTGCTGAACCAACGCAACAAAACGACACTTCATATTGGGAACGCCGAAACTACACATTTTTAGATAAACAATTCGCATCAACACTAACAGCAACTTGTCTTTTCGGACATGCCAAAAACCAAATCCATTGCTTAGTCACACGATACACAGACACGCATCTTCAAAAACTGAAGAACACACTTACAAAAGCAGAAAATGACGTCTTTGAACTAATCCGCATAGGGAAGACTGACAAAGAAATTGCGATTATTCGTAAAACGACGTTTCGAACCATTAATTCTCAAGCAAAAAGCGTATACCAAAAATTCAACGTTAGAAACAGAAAAGAACTCATCGCACTCACGAGCGATTTTTAAAATTCATCGTAATAAAATCCTCTTTCTTCTAAAATCGGGATTTCTTCATCAGACGTAATCACAGAAATCGGCGACTGAGACTTCCCCTCTTTCAAATCTTGCCCGGTAAATCCGCTCACGCATTGATCCCACCGACCAATAAACGAGTAAGAAGGCAACGTGTGCAACTGATCTCCTGTAGCTCGCCCCTGTAAATCTTTAGCAAGATATGAAGCATCATGGCCATCTACTCGGCCTATGATGGTTGCACCTGCGGTTGCCAACGCATCAATCTGTCCATAAGAAAACTGACGTAAGTATTGATGAGCCAGACACAACCGAAGCCCAAACTTTCGTGCTTGAGCAATAATTGTTTCATAAGCTCCCGATTCAGCGAACAAATGACATTCATCGACAAACACTGAATGGGGTGTTCGGTTTCCTGACATCGATGCTTGCAATAAACACATCAACCAAAGCGACCCAATGACTCGACGAGAACTATCTCCCAAGCCCGACAAATCGATTAATAAGACTGATCCAGCATTGATAATCTCCCGAGCATCATACGCATTCTTTCGTTGAGAAAACATCTGTAAAAGCGATCCTGAAAACAACCGAGCTAATTTATGCCGAGTCGAACTCAAATCCGTTTTCCGGTAATCTTTGAGAAAATCCCGCTCCCAAAACTGTTTCACTAATGGTGAACAATCCGACCGAATAATCCGTCGCCGTAATCGTTCACTTTCAATACTTCCCTGCCGAGTTAGCTGGTAAAGGTTAAACAATGTCGCCTCATGAATCGCCAAAAGCCCCAGTAACCCATTTCGTAATACGTGCTCTAAACGATCTCCCCAGTCCCGAGAAACCCGAGCCAATGCAGATAATACATCATCGACTAACAACCCCTCATCAGCAACAGAAGCCAACGGATTCCAACAAGGAACCTCCGCCCCAATAGAAAATAGTTTCACATTGGAAACCACCGACGAAGGCAATCGTTGTAATATTTGCTCAATCGCATCCCCGTGGGGATCGATAAATGTTGCTCCCACTCCGTTTGCGACATCTTGTAAAAACAATTGGATTAACAATGTGCTTTTCCCACATCCCGATGTCCCAACAACATGCACAGCTTTACTTCGCACCGACTCAGGTAACACGACAGCACATCCATCAACAGATTTCCCCAGCGTCACTCCGTCTGTTTGCGTTGGCACATCTAACCCATCCGTTATCGATATAGGCAACATTCGATCAATAACAGTTCGCGCAGGGATCGGATGTGCCCATACCGACAACTCACGCGCATTAAACAAAAACTGTGGTTGTAAAACATCAACACGCCTTGGAACAAGTCGCCGACCGTCACACCGAACCAATCCAAGAAAAAGAGAAAGGTTGTCTAAAGAAACATCGCCCTCAGCCCCAAGCCCAAGTGAAACAGAAAATAATGGGCTGTTTGAATCCAGTTTCCTCTCAAGCTCACGAGAAACATTATATAATTGAGCAGACGGAGGCTGCAACCCAAAGCGTTGCCGTCCGATATATGCAAAATCCCATTGTCGTGCGAGTTCAAGACGAGCTTCTCCATCCTGAGTAATCGGCTCAAATTCACACCGAAATACCCCCAACCCAGACATTTGGGAGGGTGCTTCCAAAAACCCAGTGAATGGTGTCGATCCCAGTTTATCTGGGCATGTGCTCACGCCATAGACAGCCTCACGCCCAGCCGATATTTCCCACCACTGAGAACAATTCCAATCAGTTTCACATACCCCCAACCGAATTCCTGGAAATTCGCTTTTAAGTGCTACCTCTAATGCATCCCCTCGACCATCGGGCACAGAGATACATTGAGCTATCCGGTTTTTGTTTCCGACCCACTCAAACCGAATCCGACACGACATCCCACCCAAGATCCGAAGTAATCGTTCACACCGACGCCATGTCCAAAAATCATGACGGCAAAAAAACACTTCATATGTAACCGTGTTTTCCAAAGAAACCCACTGCTTCAAACAAGCTTGTCCCGAAGTTTCCAAAAAACGCATCTCATCTAACATGCGGAAGATTATCATAATTATTTCAAAAACATTGACATTTCTAATATAAAATACGTACACTTAATAACCGACATCTCTACTGCTATGGAAATCTGGAAAACTAATGTCTCTCACGCAAACTGGTGTAGGCTGATGGGAGCTATCACTCTGCATCAAGTCGTCTCTTTGGAAAAGAGCCTATATCATGGATGGATCAACTTTTAGGTGGAGGGATTCGACTGCCTCCCGGCGGCAAAAGACCGCTCATACTTCTTATAACTGGTGATCCTGGAACGGGAAAAAGTACTCTTGCACTAGAATTGTGTTACCATTTCTCACAAAAACCAGTATCGAAGCATTCCTTATATATAACCACAGAAAGCGATGCCGAATGGGCAGTATCGAAAGCAAATGAGTTCAAGTGGAATGATCCCGTTGAAGTTATTCATTCCGACAACACTAAGAAAAAAACTTCCCAAATATCAGTGGTCAAATTGGCAGATGCTGATAAAGCGTTGGCTCATTTCTGCGGCAAAACTCAAAAGATATCATCACCTGCGATGATTGCAATGCGAACCATTGCATCAATGGTAGGAATAAAAGTTGAAAACGAAGATATTGAACGTGCTCAAAAATCTCGACTGGACAAAAAGGCAGTAAAACACCTCAAAACAAACGTAGCTCATTCAATCCTGGTTATTGATAGTTTAAATGTTATTCGTGATACAGAGAAACAAGCAGATTTCTTTGAAAAGTTCACATCTTTTTCGGGAGATGAAATTGAAGTTGTTTGCGTAATTTTGGATTCAAAACCAAACCAACCCGCTTATTGGGAATACGCGAGTGACCTTGTTTTCAGACTCGGATGGACAGAGGCCAGCAATTACAAGATAAGAACTATTAGTATTACCAAAGCACGATACCAACCTCACGTTTGGGGAGAACATCAACTCAAAATAGTTGTTCCAGATGAAAGAAATAATGCACTGGAGAAACGACGTGCGCACCCATATCGTGATCATGGTGGAATTGCGATATATCCGTCTATTCACTTCTATCTTTCAGCATATAAAAGAGAAACCCCAACACAATTTAGCGGACGACTCCCAACTCATTTAAATTCGTTTGATAAGATATTAAGTGAAGTAGAAGATGGGGAAAAACATGTTTGTGGTCTTCCGAAAGGAAGATGCACAGGATTGATTGGAACCAGAGGAAGCCATAAAAGCCATCTTGCATACAGCATCATCGTTGAACATTTAGCACGCAAATCAGCTCGTGCATTAGTCGTGTCGCTACGAGATGATGAAGGTATTGCAAAAAGAACGATGGAACGTATTTTCAAAAATGAAATTCGTACAGACACGGGAAAGACATATTCACCCGAAACAATTAAGGAACACGAAGAAAATAATGACTTAGAAATTTTATATTTTCCTCCAGGTTATATTACACCTTCTGAATTTTTCCATCGTATCTTTATCAGTGTACAAAAAATGAAAGCACAGAGCGGGAAAAAGGATGTAATTCTGCTGTTTAACAGCTTAGATCAATTATCTTCTCGTTTCCCGCTTTGTGCTAGTGAAGAAATTTTTATTCCTGGATTAATTGCGATGCTTAATGATGAAGATATTACAAGTATCTTCATCGGAGTGGACGAAGCAGGACAACCAGAAAAGCAATACGGACTTCTATCAATGGCAGATGCATTAATATCATTTGAAAAAGCATTCATAGAAAAATCCATGTATCTAACCCGAGTCAAAGAAGCCAAGATTATTAAGTCTGATCAAGAACTGCCTAAATGTCCTGAAATTGTAAGAACCACAAAGCTTGAAATTGAACGATATGCTGGAGGTAAAGCAGCAGGAGATTCAGGACTCATTGAATTGATTGATTCCACCCAAAGCTGGAGATACCCACTCAAATCACATCGTGGGTTAGTCTTTATTCCAAGCAATCGCGTAATACAAAACCTATTGGAATAACTTTTCTAAATGAGTAGTATTTTTCCCGTGTAAATATTTACGAACAAACGCAGCAACGACTTCCTCGCGTAAATCAGCCATCGTATGTTCAACAATCGCCTCTCCCTGCCCTCGATATAAAATCCTGTTCCGAGCAATAATCCGTTCCACATCAATAGTTAATTTCACTGGATGTACATATTCCGTCCAGCATATATAAAGCTTACTCCCGCTTTGGGATATAATGACATATCGAACAGGATTGGATATTAAAAAAGCAATTCTTCACGCCCTCAAAGACGGCGAGATGAAACTCAAGCAACTTGAACGACGAACACGCACCGATTCACGGACACTCTTAAAACACCTCGAAGAACTGGAATACTTGGGACATGTAATAATACAAAAGCAACTTCGCAGTGAACGAAATGGGCAACCGTATCGAACGGTCAAACGAACTCCGTAAGTAAACACTCCCAATCCAACTCCATCACACCCAACCGAGAAGCTAACATTGTAACCAATGCTTCTTCATCATCGCCATCCAACGGCAATACGGCACGCATCACTAATCGACGGGCTCGGGTTTGCACAACGTCTTTTTTCAACCGATTCGTTACACGATCCAAAACACAACGAAGACCCAGTTCAGACATCTTCTCCCGAACAGGAAACTCCGCAACCAACAATTCTTCAAAATCAGTATCAATCAACGTCCCAACAAAATGTGTTTCTCCGCAGAACCGACTTAAATGAACAGCATAAGCTCGTAAAACATCATCAAACTCACTATACACCTGGGAAGCAACAAACGTCGCCCGAGCTTCATCAATCGCCCCCGTCACAGTTTCAACAAGACGCTGAGGCGATAACTCCGAACATAAAAAATCAGCAAGAACCTCAATTTCATGTCCTCTTTTCTCTTGAAAGTATTGCGACGTTGTTTCCTCAAACGTGAACCGACCCTCATTTGCCAAAGATAACAATTCAAAATCACAATCATCAACAACCGTAGCACTTAACAACCGATCACGAGAGATTAGGGGAAACATAAACCGTTCTTCGCGAACAACTGGAGGGAGCGATAACAACGCGCCATACAACAACCGACCCATATCCTGAGCAATACCGGGTAACTGAGCTTCCAATAACCGAGATACCCCTTGATTATCCCCGACCCGAACACACTCAACCATAATTTTTTGCACATCAGAAGCATTTCCAAACAACCCGGTTCGTAAAAAACCAATAACCCGATCCACTGGGGACACAACAAAACGCACGACCTCGTCCACCGAACGACATGCAACCCCACAAACCCCAGATAATGATCTCCGAGTCATTTCAACACGTTGAGCATACGACCGAGTTAAATCCCCAATCAACTGAGGATAAATAAACCGACGTAGTCCGAATCCAGCGGCTGCCTTCATTTTTTCAGGGATATACCCGACTGTTTCAATATTCCCTTCAACCGAAACACGACCTGTCACCACAAAATCACGTTCTAATCGCCACCCAAGCTCTGAAGCCAACACAGCTATCACAAACGGTAATCCAAACGAATCCCCTTTTACCCCTGAGGGCATCTGAACCGTATATGACGGAACTTCCAATGATTCCAAATAGGCAACAGCTCCCTCAATCCCAACCGGCCACGCACCTTTTCGAACAACGATTTCTTCAATAACAGCGTGTCCTGCCCCCACTCCAAATGCACACCATATTCTCATCGATGAAGTGTGAAATGTCCCGAGTCATGACCAGCGAACACATCAAACCAAAGCCCCAGCACCGAATATTGTTTGGCCGGTGCTACCTCATCCCCAAAACGCCCAGCAGCAAGTTCCAAAGATGGAGTAATCACATCATTATGTTCAATACTTCCACTCCACACCTCCAAACCCGTTTCCAAGACCAGCCGATACATCCCTGGCAACACATCGTGAATGGTGACTGAAGACCCCACAAACAAAAACGATTTCCAAACACGGTTATTCAATTCAAGACGCCAGTGAACCGTAGCTAAGGATGCCATCATAACCTGTTGTTCAAACACATCCTCAGGTTCATAAGTAGACCAATCACGGCCACGATGCATATATTGTTTAATCAACCCTTTCATAAAAAACCTTTTGCCTGAACCATCTCCAAAAACACAGGATCGCATCGAATAACCGAGGCCACATTCGCCCAAAGATCCGGAAGCCCCGACGATCGCGCCCGTAACCCTGCAAAACGCGAAAAGGTAGACGCACTTACCCCAAATTCATCGGCAATACGATGTTCGTCATACTGATCATCCAACAACCGATCAAAAATGGAACGAACCAACCGCCGAACCCCGTCCACACCCAAACACCGAATCGACGGACGTAAATCTTCCATGTTTGCCACCTTTTCCTCAGCAACAGTGCTCCCTAACCCCTCAAGATCTAACTGTGTCTGTAAAACGGAAGGAAGATCCCACTCAGACACGGACAACCCTTCATCAAGAGAAACAATACCATGCCCTATCAGTTCATCAATCCCACTTTGAATCCGATCCCGTTCTCCCACACAAGTGACGTCCACATCAGGGAAATGCGTTTCCAACCACTGGCGACGAACTGACCCTGATAATGTGCGAGGAAGTAATAACTCAAGCGACCCCCATGTATATCGTGTTCGTGTTGTTGATCGGGCACTTTCTTTTAAGCACCATCGAAAATGTCGAAGCACCAACTTGCGTAATAACTCAGCAACCAACAACTCTTTATCCAAATCAGAACTCGATTCATGACGAATTTTCTCCTCAATCGATTTGAATAATCCATACCCCCCAGACCGACACAAAAACCGATCCAATGCTAAATCATACGCACGAATCCCGTGTTCGCCCCACCCAAAAGACTCGGCATCAAGGCGTAGTTCTAATAAATACGCCGCAATAACAAGGCGTTTCCCACGAAACAAACACACACTTCGATTCGCGTGTAATTCGTGTAACGCATCCGTATCACCTTGGATAATCAACGAAATCAACTCAATCAATGGAATACTACGGTAATGAGACATTACTACTTCCCCCCAATCGTCCTAAAATACTGAGTTTCTCTTGATGATTACCAGACACCCACGATAACCCACCCATTCCCAATGAATCAATCCAATCAACACAACTGCACCAAATAAAATTACGGTCAGAACAAAGTTTTTGAATCCCCAAAATACGCGGTGCGGTTTCACAGTAAAACAAAACCCGAAACCCTGTCAGGGCACAACTCCACTCACGTTCTAACACCTGATACCCTTCACTCAGAAAATATGCTGTATACGTTTGAATTTTGCCCTCAATACTGTTCCCCCGACCAGTCAATGCTTCCGTACCACGATCTACCTCAACAAAAAATAATAATGTCTTGTTCAAGGATTTACATCGTAACCCAAACACCCAATCAGGAATGAAGTCATCCATAAACCGAGGGGCTGATAACACCTCCATATGATCTAACCCATTCACCAATAATCGAAACTGAGTCACTAACAACTGATGAGCGACATTTCGATAATCACGCCGTGAAACCGATAACATCTTTGCCCCAACATCGCCCAATAATATGACGTCCTCAGGGCGACCACTCCCTCGCGTAACACCCCGACTACGTCGAACCCAGCCACGGAGTTCTGCGGTTCGAAGCCAACGCCGAGTCATTTGATCCGACACAAAATGCAAGTCTCGCAACTGGCTAACCGACAACAAGCCATACGAATGAATCGATTCAAGCACCAACTGATCACGATTGCGTAAAGAGGTCATACACTCGGTAAGCGGTAAAAACCTATCCATCATTTCACAACTCCAATTATGTTTGAAAATATCCATTCAGGATGCCGAACATACACCTCTCGCATCCGAGGCTTGGGAACACCATCAACAAAACTCGTTCCCATTACGTATTCTGTCTCCTGCTCAAGAATTGATTTGGGTAACAACTGTCTAAATGACCCAAAATAGGATTTCCCGTCACGATGCATCAAATCATAATCACGACCCAATCGAGGACCATAGGAAATCTCGTAAAATGAATCGATCAGAACATATAAACTATCACGGGAAAGTTCACTCAGACAAAGATCAAAATACTGAGAAATAACCCCACGTAACCCCTCCCCCGTACCTTGCGTGGCTGATTCAATCATTGATCCCAATTTTGTATCAAACAGACGTTCAACCCGAGCCCGAACAGCATTTGACCCCGAATATGTCCCAACAGCTAACTCGTCAGCAAAAGTAACTTTGCCCTCAACCAAAAATTCCGTTGCACGAAATAATAACTCAATCAATTCCCCTTCAAATACAACAACACTTCGACCAGGATTAAACTGAGCTATTCGATCTTCCCACTCACGTCGAAGTAATCGATCCGTTTGCTCCAACTCAAATAAGAACTGAGAAAATGCAGGTCTCATAACCGAAAGAAGTGTTCTTCAGTTCGTCGTAAATTCAGAATATAAACTTCAACTAATGCTTTGTAATCCGAGGCGTACCGTTCAGGAGTCGAACAATCAATCGTGGCATCCACAAAAAATTCCAACAGTTCCTTAATCAATGCAACTTTCTCGTCCCAATTCGTCGGAATCACGTATTGATCAATCACGTGGTTCACGTGACGGCGAATCCCTTCCTCACGAAGATGGTCAGCGATTAAATCTAACATAACACGCATCCCACCATGCACACCTGTTCGAGCTTGTTCGTATCCTGATAACAAATTTCCACCATGATGCCGAAGTCCTCGTTCAACAATTTCTTTTGCACGTTCCGATGCTTCCAACAATGGAAGCATTGAACCAAAACAATGTTGATGATGATAATTATAATAATTCATCAGCACTTGAATGAATTCTTCAAAATCCTCAACTCGATTTGAACGCAACCGATACCGAATCCGAGCATCATCGTGAACCGATCCGACCCGTCGAGCCATTAGCCGAGGATCTAACTCCTGTTTAATCAGTTCAAGCGTTGTCATCAATTAAAACGCTTGCCCACATGAAGAACACCGATGCGAACCTCCATGACCTCGGGACATTTCACACGCACCCGAGAAACAATCAGGACAACTTCGATTACAACTCGAACCCCAATGCTCCTTTTCACAGTCACAAGATTCCAATACAGATACTCCTATTATATCTGGAGTATCTTCATCGACTAATTCATAGTTTTTGAGTTCTTTCATAATACATACATTTGAGGGTTCTCACTTTCACACAAAAATAAGCGTCTCTTCTTTCATTACCGACGAAAGGGATAACGTCCAGAATAATATCATCATTTAGATTAGCTTATTAAAACACCGTAACCCGCACTAATAAAGCCTTTCAAAGAATTCATCCGTATTACTACGGATAATAAAACATTTAAGAAAACCCCAATTTCATTACCGATTTTGTTACTATCCTAACCTATTTTTCCTCGCTCACCCGAAGAGCCGATCCAGTCAAAAAACCCAATGAATCTACATAAACATCCTGCAAATTGAACAGTGCAGTTTGATACTTCCATTCAATCGACATCTCACTGGGTTTTCTGTTCACACCCTCTGTTTGAAGTTCACAAAATACCGTCCCAAATGCACGCGTAATACCCCGAACCGAATTCCCATACCATTGATCCATTTCTTCAACTGAAGAAAAAGGAACATCCGCTAACACTTGATTCAACGAATGCCTATCACTCTGAAGATCACGCACAAACGTCGGTAAATATGACATAGCCTCTTCACCTAATGATTCCATAGCCAATCCTCGGCTTACATACAAATTCACTAATCGCGTCATGGGCATATTTCGTTCTTTGGCCGCCCAATATAAACACGGGATCAACTCACGCCGTAGCTTCGGAGAGTACATCACGACCTCCGGCGAACACTATATGCATCAACAACAACTTCTGTCGCATACCGACGTTCCCCCTCAGCATTATCAAACCGAGATCGAACCACACGCCCTTGCATCTCCCACTCATACTTAGTTGCACCATTATCCATTAAGGCTGCTTCCAGTTCCTTATTGGGTTCAAAAACAACACAGGGAACATAAGATAATTTTGATGTTCCCTGCCCGATACCTGGCCCACTTTCGGTAACAATGACGAACTTAAAAACCCGACCTTCTGAAAACCCAATGGCAGGTTTTAACAATCGTCCGGTGAGGACAACACGATTCATACTATCCCTCCACGGCCACCACTGACCCAATCAGAAAAATTCTCTATGATATAATCCAACTTCTGATTTGCATCGTTGAGCAAATCCACAATTTGCCGACACACATGTCGGTCATCTTCAAAACGGCTTTTGTCTTCCATCGTATACCAATTACGTAATGGATATACTTAAAGATGGAGAACAATCAGTTCGGATTTTCCCAAAAGAGTGTTCTCGCAATTTGGAAACCCTCCTCAGTTAAACAAAATGATTTCT
>Ga0115559_1002820_pt1 | contig 10935 bp, 12 predicted proteins | sample COGITO_mtgs_1105_3_FD_87281 | JGI IMG/M metagenome (GOLD analysis project Ga0115559, IMG submission 87281) | Pelagic marine microbial communities from North Sea - COGITO_mtgs_110506 | ecosystem: Environmental > Aquatic > Marine > Epipelagic | place: Germany:Helgoland, sampling site Kabeltonne... | reverse complement strand
CCCTAAATCATGGTAATGCAAAAATGCATCTTTATGATACCCTACATTAACAAATGCAGCGTTGAGACCCGGAACAGACTTTCTTACTTTGGCTAAAAACACATCGCCAACAGAAAATTTGCTATTATCTTCGTCGTTTTGAAATTCAATTAGTTTTCCATCTTTTAATAAGGCAAAATCAACATTGTCTGAATTGGATCGAATTATTAATTCTTTATTCATATGTGTTAATTTAATCTATACACGAATGTACAGATGGATTATAAAATATTTTTCTTGATTCATTCCCATAGATTGACTACGGGAGTATAATCGTAAGTATGAAACCTATGGTTTATACTAGGATTTGACAGGATTTAATACGGTAAATTCATGTATCCAGTAAGGTGTAACCGAATTTTAGCACGAATTTGATATCAAAGAACATTTCGAAAATAAATCGAAAAAGTAGCAAACGCTACTTTTTCAAATTACTTCTTCTTGTGACGGTTAGCTCTACGTCTTTTTTTACGCTTATGCGTTGCTACCTTATGTCTTTTACGTTTTTTACCACTTGGCATAAATGTACAATTTTAAAATTAGTTTATATTTAGTTTACTTTAACCTTCGACTTTACGCCTTCTACAAATACTTTAGAAGGTTTAAAAGCGGGTATATTGTGTGCGGGTATTTTGATTGAAGTGTTTTTAGAAATGTTTCTACCAATTTTTTCGGCTCTCGTTTTAATAATAAAACTACCAAATCCTCTTAGATAAACATTTTCTCCAGTCTCTAACGACCCTTTAACTTCGCTCATAAAAGATTCAACAGTTGCTAATACATCTCCTTTTTCAATTCCTAAATCATTGGAAATTTTAGCTACAATTTCAGCTTTAGTCATTTTTATCTTATTTAAATTAATGTTTTTTTAATAGGCTTGCAAATATATGTATTTTATATTCAATATTTCAAACCTAAAGAATTAAAATTAAATATATTAAAAGATTATTTTTGCTGTTCAACCAATTTCAAAATGAGTTTTCATTCAACATTAACTAACTGGTATTCAATACATAAAAGAAGTTTGCCTTGGCGAACCTCTAAAAACCCCTATAATATCTGGTTATCAGAAATTATTCTACAACAAACACAAGTTAAACAGGGACTCCCATATTATGAAGCGTTTTTAGCAAATTACCCGTCTATTGAGGAACTTGCGAACGCCTCGGAATCAGAGGTTTTAAAACTCTGGCAAGGGCTTGGGTATTATTCACGCGCAAGAAACTTGCATTTTACCGCCAAACATATTGTAGAAAGTTTAAACGCTGAGTTCCCTAAAGACTACAAGTCACTTCTAGGTCTAAAAGGGGTTGGCGACTATACGGCTAGCGCCATTGCTTCTATATGTTATGAAGAATCTGTTGCTGTTGTTGACGGCAATGTTTACCGTGTTTTGGCTCGGTTTTTTGGAATTGATACCCCCATTAATAGTCCTGAAGGTGTCAAACAGTTTAAGGTTTTAGCGCAGTCGTTGTTACCGCCCTCAAATCTTGGAGATTACAACCAAGCCATTATGGAGTTTGGATCGCGACAATGTAAGCCCCAATCTCCCAACTGTAGTGCCTGTCCGTTGGTTGCGTATTGCAAAGCCTATGCAACTGGATCGATTAAAAGCTTACCTGTAAAACTCAAAAAAATAACGGTTACTAAAAAGTATTTTAACTTTCTGGTGATGAATTCCGATGACCAAAAAACGGTTTTAGAACAACGCACCGAGAAAGGAATTTGGCAACAACTCTATCAATTTCCACTCATTGAAACTGCATCAGCAATGTCGGAAGATGCATTTCTGAAACACCCTGAATTATCAGACAAATTGGAGGCCTCACACAAAAAAATAACGCTTTATAATACGACCGATATTATTCATAAACTCTCACATCAAGAACTCCATGTTAAATTTTGGATTATAAATTGTACACTCGCCACTGAAAACGCCATAAAATGGTCCGATATCAAAACCTTTCCAGTGCCGATTGTCATTGAACGATTTATAAATAATTTTTATAATTAAGTATGTGCTTTTACATTTTTTAGATATCTTTATACTATTATTTTTGTTTCAAATTTATGCAATCAAATACCAACAATTATGTCAGGAACCTTAAATAAAGTAATGCTCATTGGGCATCTAGGAGATGCCGTAAAAATGCATTATTTTGATGATAAAAATTGTGTAGGCCGTTTTCCATTAGCCACCAATGAAACCTATACCAACAAGCAAACAAATGAAAAAGTAACCAATACGGAATGGCACAATATCGTCGTGCGAAATAAAGCGGCCGAAATTTGTGAGAAATACCTCAACAAAGGGGATAAAGTGTATATTGAGGGACGTTTAAAAACACGAAAGTGGCAAGACGACAAAGGTAACGATCGGTATTCTACCGAAATTCAATGTGTTGATTTTACGTTTTTGACCACCAAAAGCGGCCCTGCTAAATCCGAAACCAATTCCGAAGACTCCACACCTCAAACCAATCCTGCTAAGCCTGAAGAAATTCAGGAACAACCCAACGACCTTCCTTTTTAATTGTTCCACTAAAATTTTATAATTGGACCCTGAACCCTTTAGTTTATTAATTCATTTCGATTCAACGCTTCTTTCTGGCATCATAATTCTAGTCATCCTTTTGCTTGCTTCCGCCCTGATTTCTGGTGCTGAAGTCGCTCTTTTTTCACTTACTCAAAAGGATTTAGCAGAAGCTAAAGAAACCAAATCAAAATCGTTTGAAATTATTGCTGAGCTTCTAAAACGACCCAAAAAACTACTCGCCTCTATCCTAGTAGCAAATAATTTTATAAATATTGCCATCGTCATTTTATTTGCCTCGTTAAGTGAAAAACTATTTGAGGGAATTGATTCGGAACTAAACTTAGGGCTTTTTAAAATTGATTTAGTGTTTTTTATTGAAGTTATATTAATCACCTTTTTGATTTTAATGATTGGCGAAATTTTGCCCAAAGTCTACGCCAACAGAAACAATCTAAAATTTTCAAAATTCATGGCGTATCCTTTAAAAATCTTAGATGTGATTATTTCGCCGATTAGCATCCCGATGCAGAAAGTAACTTTGGGTATTCACGAAAAATTAGGAAAGAAAAAATCGAGTTTAAATGTTGATTATTTGTCTCAGGCGCTTAAATTGGCTAGTGAGGATGACACCACACAAGAGGAACAAAAAATACTACAAGGTATTGTATCCTTTGGCAACACAGACACCAAGCAGGTTATGCGTCCTCGAATAGACATCTTTGCCCTGGACCAGTCGATCGAATATTCGAAAATAATTCCAGAAATTATAAAACATGGCTACTCTCGAATTCCAGTGTATAATGAAAGTATCGATGCGGTTGTAGGGATCTTGTATGTGAAAGATTTATTGCCTCATCTTCAAAAAAAACAATTTGATTGGACAACTTTATTAAGAGCGCCTTTTTTTGTGCCAGAAAACAAAAAACTCGACGACCTCATGGTTGAGTTTCAAGAGAAAAAAATTCACTTGGCAATCGTCGTCGATGAATACGGCGGCACTTCGGGCGTGGTTTCACTAGAAGATGTCATTGAAGAAATTGTGGGAGATATTAGTGATGAGTTTGATGACGATGATATAATTTACTCAAAACTGGACGCCCATAATTATGTTTTTGAAGGCAAAACCACTCTAAAAGATTTTTATAGAATTATTAAGCTAGACGATGAATCCATTTTTGAAGACGAAAAAGGCGAAGCTGAAACTTTGGCCGGATTTGTACTTGAAATATCAAAAAGTTTCCCAAAGGTAAACAGCGAAATTAAATTTAAAACATATACATTTACGATAGAGGCTCTTAGTAATAAACGCATCAAACAACTAAAAGTTAACCTTAAAAAATAATGAAACCATTTGTTGTCATTTTATGTGTAGTTATGTGTTTCGCTTGTAATGAAATTCATGTTCCAAAACCAAAAGCATTTTTGAGCTTGGAGTATCCCAAAGCATCCTACTCTGAAAGCCAACTAGGGCTCCCTTTTGAGTTTGAAATAAACCAACTTGCTGAACTGTCTTTCTCTAAAAAAAACAATACACCTCAAGGAGTTACTCTTCGCTACCCCACACTAAAAGCCTCTGTTTTCATCAACTATAAAAGAGTCGACGACAATGTTGAAAAATACATATCAGATGTAAGAAAAATGACTCAAAAACACGTACAAGTAGCAGATGAAATTTCTGAACGGAAATATGAAGATCCCACACATAATTTGTATGGGATGTTTTTTGAGCTTAAAGGAAATGTGGCCTCTCAATCTCAGTTTTACGCGACGGATAAGAAAAACCATTTTGTGTCAGGAGCACTTTATTTTGAATCAAAACCTAACTACGACTCCATTTTACCCGCTGTTAATTATATCCAAAAAGACTTAAAACACTTAATGGAAAGTCTTCGTTGGAAATAAAATTTATGCTTCGGAGTCTGAACTCATCGCGTTCCAGCCTTGAGCTGTGATGGGGATTTTAGTTTCGCCTCGGGTCACCAAATTCATTCCACTACTTGAATCTGTCATATATCCAATAACGGTTAAGTTTGGATTGGCTTTGATTTTTGGAAAATCTTCTTGAGAAATGGTCATTAAAAGTTCGTAATCTTCTCCTCCATTCAGTGCAACAGTAGTGCTGTCCATATTGAATTCTTCACATGTTGAAATGACTTGTGGATCCAATGGAATTTTATCTTCATATAAATCACATCCTACATCGCTATGTTTACATAAGTGAATGATTTCAGAAGATAAACCATCGCTCACATCAATCATAGACGTTGGCACAACTTCAAGATCTTTAAGAAGCTTCACGATATCCTTTCGAGCTTCTGGCTTCAATTGACGCTCGATGATGTACGTATACCCATCCAAATCTGGTTGATTGTTAGGGTTTACTTTAAACACTTCTTTTTCACGTTCCAAAACCTGAAGCCCTAGATAAGCGCCTCCAAGATCCCCACTCACAACCAATAAATCGTTTGCTTTTGCTCCGCTTCGTTTGACAACCGTTTCCAAATCTACTTCTCCAAGAGCGGTTACAGAAATCATTAAACCTGCCGTAGAAGAGGTGGTGTCACCTCCAACGACATCCACACCATAAATCTTAGCAGCTTTATGTATTCCTTCATATAAAGCTTCGAGGGCTTCAAGTGAAAATCGATTGGAAACCGCAATCGAAACCGTTATTTGTGTTGCAGTTGCATTCATTGCATACACATCCGATAAATTGACCATCACTGCTTTATACCCCAAATGCTTTAGAGGCATATAACTTAAATCGAAATGAACGCCTTCCACCAGCAAATCCGTTGTAAGCACCACCGATTTGTTTTTAAAATCTAAGATGGCAGCATCATCGCCAATCCCCTTAATAGTAGAACTGTTTTTGTCGGTAAATTGTTTGGTTAAATGGTCAATTAATCCAAATTCACCTAATCTACTAAGGGCTGTTTTTTCTTGGTTTTTATCTTCAATCATACTGCAAAAATAAGACGCTTTTGGTAGATTTCGTGTACAAAACGGACATAATTCAACTCGTATTTGTTTAATTTAGACTTTTTGTTGTAATTTACCAAAACCTTCTAATTCTAAATCTAAAATAATGAAAACACCTTTTTTTAAATTAACATGTTTATGTCTATGTATTGGAATTTCCATATCTTGTGTTGATGAAGCTACTGACACAGCTATCATTGATGCTGATGGCGATTCTATAATTGACTCCAATGACAACTGTCCTGAAATCGCAAATCCGAACCAAGAAGATTCAGATGGCGATGGTATTGGAGATGTCTGTGATTCAACGGATGACACTGACACAGATGGCGATACTATTATTGACTCCCTAGATAACTGTCCTGAAATCGCAAATACAAATCAAGAAGATACAGATGAGGACGGCATTGGTGATGTTTGTGAAGAAATTGATTTAACTGACACTGACGGAGATACCATTATTGACTCCGAGGATAACTGTCCTGAAATCGCAAATCCGAACCAAGAAGATTTAGACGGCGATGGCATTGGGGATATTTGTGACCCCACTGTCAGCCCAGTAGCTCCTTGCGAAAACGGCATGGCGGGCGATTATCCTTGTGATGGCTATGACTTAATGAGCTTCCTGTCGTTACAAGATTTATCTGCGAATGGGTTTGGCTCGGCTGGTCTTGCTGGAAACGATTCTTGGGGTTGGACCGACCCAAGCAATAATAAAGAATATGCGTTAGTTGGACTCACTTCTCACACTGCTTTTGTGGACATCAGTAATCCTGTGATTCCCATACTTGTTGGCGTCTTACCAACGGCTACCGTAAACAGTTCATGGAGAGATATCAAAGTGTATCAAAATCATGCCTTCATTGTTAGTGAAGCTCCCGGACATGGCATGCAAGTTTTTGACCTCACTCGCTTGAGAGATGTTACTACGCTTCGTCAAACGTTTACTGCTGATACACATTTTACAGATTTTGGAAGTGCTCATAATATTGTCATTAACGAAGCTTCTGGTTATGCCTATATCGTTGGAACATCCCGAAATGGTCCCTATGCTGGAGGCGCCTTATTTGTAAACATTCAAAATCCAACCATGCCTGTCTCTGAAGGCGGATTTGGAGCTGGAGGCTATTCTCATGACGCACAAGTCATTACTTATACAGGGCCAGATTCTGACCATATTGGAAAAGAACTATTAATAGGTAGTAATGAGAATGAAATTGTAATTGCAGACATTACTGATAAAGCGAATCCAATCATTATATCAACTATTGGCTATTCAAATATTGGCTACACGCACCAAGGTTGGTTTACCGAAGATTTTAAATATTTTATTGTGGGAGATGAACTTGACGAAAGAAATTTCGGAAACAACACAAAAACTATAGTCTTTGACTTTAAAGACCTTGACAATCCGTCTTTTAGCTTTAATTATTTTGGCCCAACCGCAGCCATTGACCACAATGGCTACACAAAAGGAAGCAACTACTATTTAGCAAACTACAGAGCTGGGGTTCGGATTATAGACATCTCTCAAATTGAATCTCAAACTTTTACAGAGATTGGCTATTTTGACACCTACCCAGAAAGTGATAGTGCAGCATTTGATGGTGTTTGGAATGTGTACCCTTACTTTGCAAGTGAAAACATCGTAATCAGTGATATTAATAGAGGTTTATTTATAATTCGAAAAAGCGAATAATAATGGGGCGTATAAAATGCTTACAACTTTTACTGTGTGTATTCTGTACAACCACAGTGTTTACAAGTTGTTCTAATGACAATGATTCTGTAGCGCCTCAAAAATTAACTTTAGAAATTGATTTTATTCAAACCCTCGGAGGGGCAAAAAATGAAAGTGCACAAGCAGTCACCAAAACAAATGACGGCGGATATGCTATTTTAGGACACACCCAAAGTATGGACGGCGATGTTACAACTAAACTCAATGAATCTTATGACTACTGGCTCTTAAAATTTAATGCGTCTGATGAGTTAGAATGGCAAAAAACATACGGAGGAAGTGAGGATGATCGAGGGGCAGATTTAATTCAAACTTCCGATGGGGGTTATGCGGTTATTGGAAAAAGTAAAAGTAGTGACGGAGATGTTTCAGAAAACTCAGGATACGAAGATTTTTGGATTACGAAACTGGATGCGAGTGGATCGATTTCATGGGAATACGCCTATGGCTTTGCGGGGAGTGATACTCCATACTCTATTATTCAAACCAATGATAACGGCTACTTACTAACTGGGGTTTTAGATGTCTCTGCTTCAAACGGTCAAGGCGATAGAAGATCCAATACAGCGCGCAGACATGCGGGCGGCGACTACTGGGTGATTAAATTAAACGCAAACGGTCTCAAACAATGGAGCAACTACTACGGAGGAACCTTTACGGATACAGCTTATGACGCGATTCAAACCGAAGATAATGGGTATATGATTGTAGGCGCTTCAGATAGTACCGATGTCGATATTTCAAACAATCATGGAGGTTATGATTTTTGGGTGATTAACATTTCAAATACTGGAGAATTAATCTGGGAAAAGTCGTTTGGCGGAAATGAAACTGATGAAGCTAGAGCCATTAGTAAAACATCCGACGGAAACTATTTGGTTGTTGGTGATACAAGAAGTGATGAATTTGACGTATCTAAAAACAATGGCGCCGCTGATTTATGGATGATTAAAATAACCCCCGAAGGAACGCTCCTTTGGGAGAAAACACTAGGTGGCACTAATTTTGATGTAGGTAGATCCGTTTTAAAAACACAAGATGATGGGTTTTTGATCTCTGGAAGCTCGAGAAGTAACGATGGGAACCTCACTAGTAATAAAGGCCAAAATGATGCTTGGGTATTAAAAATAGATAGCAGCGGAGATATAGACTGGCAACAAACAATTGGTGGAAGTGAAATAGATTTCTTTTATGACGCTGTTGAATTAAATAATCAAACAATCGTAGCTGTTGGAGAATCCTCTAGCTCTGATGAAAATATCTTAGGAAACAAAGGGTTTACAGACCTCTTAATACTTAAATTAAAATGAAACGAATCTATCTTTTAGTAGCTATTAGCTTATCTATTCTTTGTGGATGTAGCTCCGATTCTAACGACACTGTGACACCTGTCAACGTGACTTTAAGTTTTTCTCATTATTGGGACGACACAGTCGTTACCAATTCAGATTTTAATGATTTAAAATTTACAAATGCCTATGGAAATCTGTTGAGTATAGAACGCTTACGCTATCTAATTTCTTATGTCGTATTTACAGATACCAGTGGTCAAACTATTTTATTAGACGGCTACAATTTAGTCGATGTCACCAATCAAACAAATCTATCCTACACCCCAACAACCAAGGTTTTGACAGGCACGTACAGTAATGTTTCTTTTGTGTTTGGGTTTAACAATGAAAAAAATACTGAGGGCACTTATCCGGATCTAAATAGTGCTTCATGGAATGTGCCTGTGATGCTAGGAGGTGGCTACCACTACATGCAATTAGATGGAAAGTTTAAAAACAATGCAAATGAGATACAAGGCTATAACTACCATGCAATCCGAGCAAATGATAATGCTGGAAACAACCCAACATTTCCTAAAGACACGTTTATTCAAGTTGATTTGGGCGAGGTTACTATAAATGCCGATGTTGAATTTGACATTGCAATGAATATCGCAGAATGGTTTAAAAGTCCAAACAACTGGGATCTCAACGAATATAATCAAATGCTAATGCCAAACTCAACCGCACAAATTTTGATATATGAAAACGGGCAAAACGTATTTACTTTAGAAGGAATTAATTAGCCCGAAATGAGCCACTCAAAGTCATATTCCATCTTTTTTTTTCTAGCATTGTGTGTTATTTCATGTAGTGATGACCCTACAGACTCCTACGTAGATACGCCAACTGCGAGTCCACTACAAATCCCTCAACTTTTTAAAGACCTTATTCTAGACCCTATTATTCCTATCGATAATCCTCAAACTCAGGAAGGTGTTTTGTTAGGAAAAAAATTGTTTTTCGACCCCATATTATCCGCGGACAACACCCAAGCCTGTGCCGATTGTCACGGACCTAATAATGCTTTTACAGATTCTTCGCGATTTAGCGATGGAATTGATGGACTTTTCGGTCACAGGAATTCAATGCCATTATTCAATTTAGCATGGAATTATGAAGATCGATTTTTTTGGGATGGTCGTGCATTCGGGCTTGAAAAACAAGCTTTTGAACCCGTTACCAATCCTATCGAAATGCACACGACTTGGCCAGAAGTTGCCGAAAAACTGAAACAACATCAAGAATATCCTCAACTTTTTAAAGACGCCTTTGGAAATACGACGATAGACTCTGTATTGGTTTCAAAAGCAATCGCCCAGTTTGAAAGAACACTCATTTCGGCAAACTCAAAATTTGACAAATACCTGCTAGGAAGCGCCACTTTGACGGCCGCAGAAACAAATGGTTTTAATATCTTCATGGACGAGTCTAAAGGCGATTGTTTCCATTGTCATGGTAGTGAAAACAATCCTCTTTGGACCGATAATAAGTTTCACAACAACGGCTTAGATTCAAATATTACAGATCGAGGATTTGGTCGTGTCACTGGAGATCCTGCAGATAATGGAAAATTCAAATCACCCTCCTTAAGAAATTTAGCCTTTACTGCCCCATATATGCACGATGGCCGATTTGAAACCCTAGAGGAAGTGATAAATCATTATAGTGAAGGCCTTCAAAACTCGCCAACAATTGACCCCTTAATGAAAAAAGTAAGCCAGGGCGGAGTGCAACTCAGCGTTCAAGAAAAAGCCGATCTAAAAGCATTTCTTTTAAGTTTATCAGACCCAGATTTCATAAATAACCCTAGCTTTTCTATTCCATAAGAAAATCCTATAAACCCATCTATTAATATAATGTTAGGATGTATGGAAATCCCCTCTTTATGTTGTATATTTGTGCCCTATTTAGAAAGTATCTACATAAGCATTATGATAAAAGTATCTGAAACAGCAAAAAGTAAAGTCTTGCAATTAATGCAAGATGACGGATTTGACCCAACCAATGACTTTGTCCGGGTTGGCGTTAAGAGTGGAGGGTGCTCAGGTTTATCTTATGATTTAAAATTTGACAAATCTCAGACTGAAGGCGATAAATTATTTGAAGACAACGGTGTGAAAATTGTGGTTGACACTAAAAGTTTTTTATACCTCATTGGCACGACCTTAGAATATTCGGGTGGGCTCAATGGTGCTGGTTTTGTGTTTAATAACCCCAATGCAAATCGTACGTGTGGGTGTGGAGAATCTTTTTCTTTATAGTAAAATTTAATAAATCGTATGAGTAAGTACACAGAAGATGAT
>Ga0115559_1002806_pt1 | contig 10969 bp, 7 predicted proteins | sample COGITO_mtgs_1105_3_FD_87281 | JGI IMG/M metagenome (GOLD analysis project Ga0115559, IMG submission 87281) | Pelagic marine microbial communities from North Sea - COGITO_mtgs_110506 | ecosystem: Environmental > Aquatic > Marine > Epipelagic | place: Germany:Helgoland, sampling site Kabeltonne... | reverse complement strand
GGTGTGGTCATTGACCCCGTTATCTTTAAAAATGAATTAGATAAATTGGCGACTCAAAATGTCGACTATCGGAAATCGTTAGTGATTTCTCGAAAAGCACATTTGATATTGCCAACACATCGGCTTTTAGATGCGGCCTCTGAAGCATCGAAAGGAAAAGCAAAAATTGGTTCTACGCTCAAAGGGATTGGCCCAACGTATATGGATAAAACCGGTCGAAATGGCATCCGTGTTGGCGATTTGGAACTAGACAATTGGAAAGAAAAATACCGCGCATTAGCAAACAAGCACGAATCGATGGTTGCTTTTTATAATGTTGATTTAGAATATGATCTAGAAGAATTAGAAGTCGAATTTTTCGAAGCGGTCAAAGTTTTAAAATCGTTAAAATTTATTGATTCTGAAGAATATTTACACCAAGCACAACGCGACCAGAAATCAATTCTAGCAGAAGGTGCTCAAGGCTCCTTGTTGGATATTGATTTTGGAACCTATCCCTATGTAACGTCTTCCAACACAACGGCCGCAGGCGCTTGTACTGGACTTGGAATTGCACCCAATTCAATTGGTGAGGTTTTTGGGATTTTCAAAGCCTATACAACCCGCGTGGGATCGGGCCCCTTCCCAACCGAATTATTTGATGAAGTTGGTGAAACAATGGGACGCGTTGGAAATGAGTTTGGAGCAACTACTGGGCGATCTCGGCGTTGTGGATGGCTCGACCTTGTAGCCCTTCGCTATGCATGTCAAGTGAACGGCGTTACTCAACTTATGATGATGAAAGCTGATGTATTATCTGGTTTTAAGGCCTTAAAAGTGTGTACAGCTTATAACTATAAAGGCGAAATTATTCATCATTTCCCATACAATGTGCAGCCTGAAAACATAACTCCGATTTATACGGACTTTGAAGGCTGGGCGGAAGATTTAACAGAAATGGACAATGAATCAACACTCCCAAAATCATTATTGACATATATTGAGTTTTTGGAAAAAGAATTACAAATCCCTATCAAAGTAGTGTCTGTAGGGCCCGATCGAAAACAAACGATATTTAGATAACTATAAAAAATCTATCCAACGGGTAGATTTTTTTTTAGGTCTTAAAATAGTCTTAAGTTATATCCAAAGAACTCAATATTCCCTATTTTTGTCATAAATACGACTGCATTGAAAAATAAAGGTTTTTACTATTTTACATGCCTCTTAATTTTATTAGGGTCAACACTCTATGCACAAGAACGTCGAAAAATAGAAATTGAGTACGCGCCTTTCATGACATTTGACGAATCAAATCCGGACGCAACAATATTAACGAGAGACAATTCAAAACAAGTTCATATTAAGCATGAAGGGATCGAAATGTGGTGCGATGAGGCTATTTATTATGGAAAGCAGGACTTTATAGAAGCCTATGGAAAAGTGCATGTAAAACAGGGCGACACCATAAACATGACCTCTAAATATGTCGAGTATAGCGGAAAAACCCAACTAGCGTTTGCCAGTGGAGCTGTCGTTTTAGAAGAACCAACCTCCGTTTTAACAACAGACACTCTTTACTTTGACCGCGTTAAACAACAAGCATTTTATCGAAGTTCTGGAAAAGTGGTGCGCGATACCACCGGTACCATAACGAGTACGATTGGTCGGTATTATATGGAATCCAAAAAATACCAATTTGTAGACAATGTTAAACTGGTAAATCCAGAATACGTTATCGAATCTAACCAACTTGATTTTTATACCCTTTCGGGCTTTGCTTTTTTATATGGACCAACCACTATCACTAGCGAAACCAGTATCATTTATTGTGAACGCGGCTTTTACAACACTAATAATGATACAGGTTATTTTGTCAAAAAATCTAAAATTAATTTTGATGAGCGTGTGGTCGAAGGAGATAGCATGTACTTTGATCGGAATAAAAGTTTTGCATCGGCAACCAATAACATTACAATCACAGACACCCTTAACAGTACCATTGTGAAAGGGCATTATGCCGAAGTTTTTAGGGCACAAGATTCTGTATTTATTACCAAAAGGGCGTTGGCAATTACCCTACAAGAAAACGATTCTATTTTTGTACATAGCGATACCTTGATGGTAACAGGCAAGCCTGAAAAAAGAATCACTCGAGGCTATTATAATGTGAAAATTTTCAAGTCTGATTTAAGTGGCAAAGCCGATTCAATTCACATGAATCAAAGCAGCGGATTAACACAACTGATTAATTTGGATCGCAATTCTAAAAAGGATGCTTTTTACAAAGTAAAACATCCGATTTTATGGAATTTTAAAAACCAAATTACCGGCGATTCCATTCATTTAATTTCAAATCCAAAAACAGAAACCTTAGATTCTTTAAAAGTTTTCGATAATGCATTTGTAATTAGTAAGGATAGTTTGGGAGATGGGTACAACCAAATGTCGGGAAAAAAATTATTCGGATTGTTTAAAGAGAATAGCATCTCTACAATCGATATTATAAAAAACGCAGAAACCATTTACTACCTCCGTAATGAAGAGGATGAATTGGTGGGAATTGATAAATCTAAATCAGGAGCCATCAAGGTTTGGATTACTGAAAATACGATTGATGAGATGCGCAAATACAACCAAATAGGTGGGAAAACCCATCCTGAAGATGAATTTCCTGAAAATGATAAAATTCTTCAGGGTTTTAATTGGCGTGAATCTGAACGTCCAACAAGTGTCGAGGATTTATTTAAATACGATCCACCCTTTGAACTTCCAAAAATTAAAGGCTTGGATTCTTACCAACCTCAAGAAGCTTTTTTTGATTCAACGCTTATGGAACGTGTGAAAGATGCACGCCCAAAACCGACTAAGGAGTTAGAAAAAACCGAAAATAAAGCAGCTAGGAAACTACCAAAAAAGAAGTTTAAACAACCTAAAAAAACACTTAAACCTTTTAAGAAAAAGTGATTACAAACGATTTTTTTAAACACCAAGCACAAACCACTCCGCACCCGTTGGGGATGGAAGTTTCTTATGCCGAAGGGTCGTATATCTATGATCAAAATAAAAAACCCTATTTAGATTTCGTTGCTGGAGTGTCAGCTTGTAGTTTAGGACATCGACATCCAAAGGTCATCGATGCTATTAAAAAACAGCTCGATTGCTATATGCACGTGATGGTCTATGGCGAATACATCCAGTCTCCCGCCGTTAAACTCACCAAATTATTAGCTGCTCATTTACCACCTAAACTTCAAAAAACATATTTAACGAATTCTGGTACCGAAGCCATTGATGGCGCCATGAAACTGGCTCGACGCTATACAGGACGTTCTGAAATCATCGCAGCTCACAACGCCTACCATGGAAATACAATGGGCGCCTTGAGTATTATGGGGTATGAAGATCGAAAACAACCTTTTAGACCACTCATTCCAGACATTCGATTTATCGAATTCAATGCCCACGCTGAACTTTCTAAAATTACCACCAAAACAGCGGCTGTTATTTTAGAAACCATTCAAGGAGGTGCTGGATTTATTGAGCCAAAAAACGGCTATTTAACAAAGGTTCAAGAAAAATGTAATGCCGTGGGAGCCCTGTTGATTTTAGATGAAATTCAGCCGGGGATTGGAAGGACTGGAACACTTTTTGGTTTTGAAAATTACAACTGCATTCCAGATATAGTGGTCACAGGAAAAGGCCTTGGCGGTGGCATGCCTATTGGCGCATTTACAGCCTCGGAAGACATGATGGATAGTTTATCCGACGAACCAAAATTAGGCCATATTACCACCTTTGGCGGTCATCCTGTCATTGCAGCCGCAGCCTTGGCAACCCTTGAAGAAATTACAACAACTAATTTGATTCCAGAGACTCTAGAAAAAGAAGCACTGATCAAAAAACAATTGCAACACCCTTTAATTAAAGACATTAGAGGCAAAGGATTAATGCTGGCTTTGATGGTCGATTCATCCGAAATCGCCAACAAAATTGTTTTACAAGCTAAAGAAGATGGGTTAATCCTATTTTGGTTACTTTATGAGCCTAAAGCCATTCGTATTTCTCCACCACTGACCATTTCTAACGAAGAGATTGTAAAAGGTTGTAATATTATATTGAAAATTCTAAATTCTCTTTAAACTGGACTGTTAATTATTTTGTTGAAAACATTAGAAGGAACTGAGAGTTTTTAACAGATATAACATTAAATTTAGTACTGTAAATAAACCATTTTATGGAGTTTAGTCAATCAGATGATAATGAAGAAGTAACCCTCTCAAAATTTGAGTCGATGTTAAAAACCAACAGTGTTTTTTTCTTTGATTCGAATGAGTTTGAAAATATTATTCATCACTATTTAGAGAGTGGTAAAATTGCACTTGCCAAAAAAGCAATTAAGCTTGGATTGAGTCAGCATCCAGCGTCTTTAAATCTGAAATTATTTCAAGTTGAAATATTAATTTTTGAAAATAAATTAAATGAGGCCGACCGGCTGCTCTCCCCTCTTTTTGAAATAGAGCCTAATAATGAGGAACTCTACATTCAAAAAGCGAATATCTACTCCAAAAAAGACCAGCACGAAAAAGCGATAGAAGTGTTTAAAAGTGCTATTAAAATTTCTGAGGATTGCGCCGATCTTTATTCCTTAATTGGGATGGAATACTTGTTTTTAGATCAATACCAAGAGGCTAAAAAAAACTTTATCAAATGTATTGAATTGGATGTTGAAGACTATTCGGCACTTTATAATATCATTTATTGTTTTGATTTTTTAGACGAAACAACTGAAGCCATTGAGTACCTCAATAGTTACTTAGATAAAAACCCATATTGCGAAGTCGCATGGCATCAACTTGGAAAACAATATGTAGAAACCAATCAACTATTAAAGGCCGTTACTGCATTTGATTTTGCCATTATTTCCGACGATACATTTATCGGTGCTTACCTAGAAAAAGCGAAAGTATTGGAGAAACTAAATCGCTATCATGAAGCCATTGAAAATTATAAAATCACAATGGCTATTGAAGAATCGACGGCCTATGCACTTGTGAAAATCGGCTATTGTTACGAACGTCTAAATAATACTGATTTAGCACTTCAACATTACTATCAAGCCGTGGACGAAGACCCTGCTTTAGACAAAGGCTGGATGCGTATAACTAAGTTTTTTGCAGCAAAAAAAGACTATCAGAAAGCCTTGTTTTATATCGATAAAGCGATTGATATTGATCCTGACAATGCGTCCTACTGGTTATTGTTTTCAACGATGAACGAACGACTGAATTTTTTGAAGGAAGCGGAACAAGGCTATAAAAAAACGCTCGAACTTGGCGATTGCGAATTAAATACCTGGTTGTCTCGAGGCGATATTTTAATAAAACTTAGTGAATATGAAGCTGCAAAATTTAATTTTGTTCAAGCCTTAGAATACCATCCAAAAAGTGAAGAATTAGAATTTAGACTTTCTGGCGTATGTTTAAAACTCAACACTATGGATGCTGGATATGCCCACCTTCTGACAGGTTTGCATATAAATTCGGATCATGTCTTTATTTTAGAAGAATTATTCCCAGAAGTCTATCAACAAAAGGCAGTACTTCAATTCATCGAGAATTTTAAAAATACGCATCAGTAAATAGTTGTATTTTTGTTGTGTTTGATCGGGAATTTATCTATTTTAAAAGACCCGATATAGTTCAATTATTTTATAAAAAATCCATGAAACGATCCCCACTAGAATATTTAATAATTTCCTTAAAAGGAATGGCCATGGGTGCTGCAGATGTGGTGCCAGGAGTTTCTGGAGGTACCATTGCCTTCATCTCTGGGATTTATGAAGAACTCATTGACTCCCTGAACAATATCAATTTTTCTCTTTTAAAAAACTTGAAAACTGAAGGGTTCATAAATACTTGGGAAAAAGCAAACGGCAGTTTCCTGCTAGCACTTTTATCAGGTGTGTTTGTGAGTGTTATTTCACTTGCTAAAGGGGTGAAATGGCTGCTTGAATACCATCCGGTTTTACTTTGGGCGTTCTTTTTTGGATTGGTTCTTGCAAGTATTATTTATGTCGGAAAACAGATTAAAACCACATCATGGAATCTCAAATTATTTATTGCCATGGGCATTGGAGCGGCGGTTGCCTATATCATTACCACCATTAACCCATCGGAATCCACGGACACAAATTTATTTTTATTTTTTGCGGGAGCGTTGGCCATTTGTGCCATGATATTACCTGGAATTTCAGGCGCCTTTATTTTGGTAATTTTAGGGGCATACAGTCCCGTTTTAGAAGCCATTAATACTCGAGATTTAAAAACAATTTTCTTTATAGGGGCTGGAGCTGTCGTCGGATTATTGTCGTTTTCAAAATTATTAAAATGGTTATTTGAAAAATACCATCAATTCACATTGGCAGTGCTCACAGGATTCATGATTGGATCTCTAAATAAAATATGGCCATGGAAAGTGGCATTGACTTTTAGAACCAATTCTAAAGGCCTCCAAGTTCCTTTAAATGAGCAAAGCATCTCCCCTTTTGACTTTGATGGAGATCCTCAACTTTTTCAAGCCATCGGACTGATGCTATTTGGGGCCTTAATCATTCTCATTTTAGAAAAAATAAGCACCAAAAAAAAACCTCTTGAAACACCCTAACAATCATACAAATCCTTTTTTACTAACACTAAAAGGAATTCTTATGGGTGCTGCCAACAAAGTGCCTGGCGTCTCTGGTGGAATTGTCGCTTTTGTGATGGGCTTTTATGAAGCGTTTATTTATTCCCTACAAAAATTTAATATGAACGCTGTAAAATTAATTTTCAGTGGCCGATTTATTAGCTTTTACAACTATGTAAATGGGCGGTTTTTATCTTTACTTTTTTTAGGGATGATCATCAGTTATTTTAGTATTTCAAAACTACTGGACTACCTAATTGAGCGCCATGAACTCTATGTATGGAGTGTCTTTTTTGGAATGATTTTAGGATCAATTTTATACATTTATAAAGATTACAAATCTTGGAATACAAAAACAATTGTATCTGCTTTGGTTGGAATTGCAATAGGACTAAGTATTAGTTTTTTAAGTCCTGCAACGCAAAACGACAACCTTTGGTTTGTATTTTTCTGTGGAATGATTAGCGTCACAGGGATGACACTCCCAGGGTTTTCTGGTTCTTTTATTTTGATTTTATTAGGGAATTATGTCTTATTATTGGTGGATTCAGTAAACGTCCTTTTTGATACTTTTGTGTATCTTTTTTCGGGAGACTTTAGTTTTCTATCCGACCCTCATCACGTACGGTTGTTAAAAGTTTTATTGGTGTTCACACTAGGGTCTATTGCTGGGCTGGTAAGCCTATCCCATCTGTTAACCTATATTTTGAAACGTTACAAAAACAATACGCTGGCGCTCATCATGGGGTTCATTACTGGATCTTTGGGCGTTGTTTGGCCATGGAAAGAGACGCTTTATAAACAAGATGACTTCGGAACATTCGTATTGGATCGTAGAGGTCAAATGATCATTGAAAACTATCAACGCTTTATCCCAGAATTTAACATACAAACCGCATATGCTCTCCTCCTAGTTATTTTTGGAGTAGCCATTGTATTGGGACTAGAATGGTATGGAAAAAAACACAAACAGCATTTATGAAAAAATTTGGACTAATAGGTAAAAACATAGATTACTCATTTTCGAGAGGATATTTCAAAGAAAAATTTGAAACAAACAAATTAGAGTGCACTTACTCGAATTTTGATTTAAAGACCATCGAAGATTTTGAATTATTAAAAACAACCTCAGATTCGCTCTCTGGTCTCAATGTTACCATTCCGTATAAAGAAGTAATTCTCCCTTTTCTGGATGCGATTGATTCTGAAGCATTAGAAATTGGTGCTGTGAATACCATAAAAATTAAAAACGGAAAATTTACGGGGTATAATACAGATTACTATGGATTTAAAAACAGTTTAAAACCGCATCTAAAACCGCATCACAAAAAAGCATTAGTCCTAGGAACTGGCGGTGCTTCAAAAGCGGTTGCCTTCGCTTTAAAATCATTAGGAATCCAATTTGATTATGTGTCTAGATCCCAATCAAAAAACGTCACATATACCTATGAATCACTCGCAATCAATGGAATAGAGGACTATCAAATCATCATCAATTGTACGCCATTAGGTACATTTCCAGAAGTAGATACATGTCCTGGAATTCCTTATAAATCGATTACCTCAAAGCATTTATTATTTGATTTGATTTATAATCCTGCTGAAACCTTATTTCTAAAAAATGGAAAATCTAAAAATGCAACCATTATAAATGGGCTTGAAATGTTACAGCTTCAAGCCGAAAAATCTTGGGAGATTTGGAACTCCTAATGAAAGAAGTAAATTTAAAAGAAATAGATAATTTGTAAATTAGAGGGATAATGTTATATTTATGATTTTAGTAATTGAACCACTAAAACATTGAAAGATATGTCAGAGCATGATAACCTGCAAGATGCAGATGGAGATAACCTAAACGCCACTCCCCAAGAAAACAGTACAACAGAAACTCCTACAACTTCTCAGGAAACCCCTACAGAAAAAATTATAAGTTCGGAGACCACTGCAAAGAAACCTTCAGAAATACAAGAAGTGGTTGAACCAACAGATTCTGCCAAAAAAGAGACATCTGATGAAGCGCTAGTAGAGGAAGTTTCTATGGAAGATGCCGAGGAATCCCCTCAAGAAGACGTGGCTGAACAAGAAAAAGAGACTGCAGCAAGTTATGACTCACTTTCATTAGAAGACCTAATTACTGAATTTGAATCACTTTTAAAAACTGAAAACATTCATAGTGTTCGAAACAGCATCAATGAAGTTAAAAATAATTTTAATGCTAAATTTAGCGCCTTAATATCAGAAAAAAAAGAAGCCTTTTTGGCTGAAGGTGGAAACAGTATTGATTTTGAATTCGTCAGTCCTTTAAAAAAGAAATTCAACGAATTATCGAAAACATTCCGAGAAAAACATCAGTCATTTCAAAAGAACAGAACACAAGAATTGAATCAAAATCTTGAGATTCGCTTACAAATTATTGAAGAAATTAAAGGGTTGATTAATGTAGAAGGCGATGTTAACTCGTCTTATAATACATTTAAAAACTTACAAGAACGCTGGAGAAATACGGGTCAAATTCCAGCCAGTGAAAATAATAATACATGGAATAATTACCGCCACCATGTTGAAATATTCTATAGTTTTCTACACTTAAACAGAGACCTTAGAGATTTAGATTACAAACACAATCTAGAACAAAAACAAAAAATTATTGTCAGTACCGAGGCACTTGCTAATGAAACTGATTTAAACCGTGCCTTTAGAGAACTTCAAGCCCTACATAAAATCTGGAAAGAAGAACTAGGGCCTGTTGCAAAAGAACATAAAGATGAGCTTTGGGACCGTTTTAGTGCCGCTACCAAAGTGATTAATGATAAACGTCGGGACTATTACAATCAACTTGAAGAAAAATTTGAGGAAAATCTTGAAATCAAAAATGGAATCATTGCACAAATTCAAGGGATTAATGAAAAAACAATCGACTCTCATAAAGATTGGCAAGAAACTATTAAAGAAATTGAAACTTTAAGAGCGGCCTTTTTTAAAGCAGGAAAAGTGCCTTCTAAATTAAATGAGAAAACATGGTCCAGTTTTAAAGATGCCGTCAGAACATTTAACAAAAACAAGAACAACTATTACAAAGGCTTAAAGAAAGATCAATCAGAAAACTACCGAAAGAAATTAGAATTGGTAGAGATTGCGGAACAAAACAAAGATAATGAGGATCAAGAAATGACCTTGGCATTGATGAAAAACATTCAAAACAAGTGGAAAACCATAGGACATATTCCACGAAAAGACAGCGAAAAATTATGGAAACGTTTTAGAGGCGCGTGTAATGCATTTTTTGATCGTTACCACGAACAAAAAAACAACGGATCAGAAGAAGAAGTTGCTGCATTTGAACAAAAAAGTACGCTTTTAGAATCTCTTAAAGCGTTTGAATTAAGTGAGGATAAAGATGCAAATTTAGCTGCGTTGACCCAATTTTCGTCGGATTGGAAAAAACTAGGTTCTGTCGCTCAAAGTAAACGTTTTATCGATGGGAAATTCTTTAAAACTCTCGATGGGTTCTATACTAAAATTGGCCTCGATAAAAAGGCGTTAGAAGCATTAAAATATGGTCACAAATTAGAGAACCTATCTCAAGATCCGCGATTGTTTAATAACGAAGTGATTTTTATCAGAAAAAAGATCGATGAGATTAAAAGTGAAATCAATCAACTTGAAAATAACTTACAATTTTTCTCAAATGTTGAAGATGACAATCCACTCGTAAAAGAGGTTCATAAAAACATTGATAAACACAAGGCAGCCCTACAAACATGGAACGCTAAATATTCTAAAATTAAGAAACTGATTCAGTAAAATCTTATAATTTTTTAGCTTCTTCCCAATACACATCCATTTCTGCAAGCGTCATATCTGAAAGTGACTTTTGCAGAGATTTGGCTTTGAATTCTAAATACTGAAAGCGTTTAATGAATTTTTTATTGGTACGCTCTAGCGCATTTTCCGGGTTAATATCCAGAAAACGTGCGTAATTAATTAATGAAAACAAAACATCTCCGAATTCATCTTCAATAGCAGCTTGGTTTTTATTTTCGACTTCAGCTTTAAACTCCGCTAGCTCCTCCTCTACTTTTTCCCAAACTTGATTTGGTTCCTCCCAATCAAAGCCAACACCCGCTACTTTTTCTTGGATTCGACTTGCTTTGACCAATGCTGGTAAACTGTTTGGGACACCCTGAAGCACACTAGTTTTACCCTCTTTCAATTTTAGATTTTCCCAATTTTGTTTGACTTCTGTTTCATCCTTAACCACTACATCACTATAAATATGTGGATGTCTATGAATGAGTTTTTC
>Ga0115559_1002805_pt1 | contig 10971 bp, 13 predicted proteins | sample COGITO_mtgs_1105_3_FD_87281 | JGI IMG/M metagenome (GOLD analysis project Ga0115559, IMG submission 87281) | Pelagic marine microbial communities from North Sea - COGITO_mtgs_110506 | ecosystem: Environmental > Aquatic > Marine > Epipelagic | place: Germany:Helgoland, sampling site Kabeltonne... | reverse complement strand
TTTTAATATTCCTAAAGGGTACTTCCATACTATAGAAAGCAGAGTTCTAGAAAACATTGAGCTTCCTAAAAAAGGAAAAATAATCCCTTTAAGAACAAGAATGGCTCGTTTTGTAAATGCAGCTGCAGCTGCAGTCATTATATTGTTTATTGGAATTTATTTTAACACATATGAAATTGAACCAACTTCAGAAGAAATTGCCACTTGGTTTGAAGATAATATAAGTACCATTACAAATGATGATTTAACATCTGTATTAACCGATGAAGATTTTGAAGATTCATCATTCTTAGATGAAGAAATTGATGGAGAAGAAGTCAATAAATATTTAGATGAGAATGACACATATATATTAATAAAAGATTCAGATATATTCATAAATGAACTTAACTAAAATGAAGAAAACAAAATATATTATACCAATACTTGCATTACTTTTAAGTACAACTATGACCTCGCAACACAAAAGAGTTAAAGTGAGTAAAGACAAAATAAGAGCATACAAAATCGCTCATATTACAGAAAGACTAAACTTAACTGAAAAAGAAGCTCAGCAATTTTGGCCAATTTACAACTCATACGAAGCAACCTTAGATAGATTACGTAAAGAAGAAAGCTCTAGTATTAGGAAATTAATTGCAAATGGCAATGATATTGACAATGTTTCAGAACCTGATGCAAAACAAATTATGACTTTAATACAAAGCATCAAAGACAAAGTACATTCTAGGCAACAAGAATATTTTAAGAAATTAAAAAAAGTGCTCTCTTATAAAAAAATATTAAAACTTCAAGTCTCTGAAAGAGAATTTAAAAGAATACTTTTCGAAAAAATGAGAAAGAGAAGAAAATTAAAAAGAGAAAAAGACTAATAAAAAAGGGAAGCAATTTAAATTGCTTCCCTTTTTTATTAGTTTATGAGTGCCATACAAGAATATAGCTCTGGTTTATTACTTGTGTACTGCTTTAACCAAATTGAAAGTTCTTTAACTTCATGAGGTAATAATCTTTTCAATGCTTTTTCTAATTCTTTACAAAATAAATCTGAACTAAAACTCACCTTTTTTAAAATGGTTTTAGTATATTCAAACATTGCTCTTGCCATAATATTCTAGGGTTTAGTTATTATAACGCATCCGAAACAAATTTCGTATAACTTCTATAAAGATAAAACAAAAAAACCATTATAGTAAATTAGAATGGTTAATGAACTCTATAAAAAAAGTTAATTTATAGCTTATTTACTTTCTCTAATAATTTTGTAGCCTTAGATTCTAACTCAGCAGCAATCCCTTTAAAATGTATTTTCTTATTCTCTACATCTTTTGTGTGTACTTTTGCAATTAACTCATCAAAGGTTTCAATAACTTCATCTACAATCTTTTCCGTTTTTTTAGTATCTGCTTTTGGATTGTCTAATTCCCAAGCTGAACATTCACTTATAATATCTCCTAAGATATAATTGATATCTTTCTTTAAGTTCTTAATATTTGCCATAATACTTACATTTTAGGTTGCAAATTTAGCCTATTTTATCTAATTCTATCTGATAGTTTTTAAAAAACTCTCCCACATGATAACCATCTACCAAAGCATGATTTACAGCAATGGAAACTGGCATAAATAACTTTCCTTCTTTTTTTTTACATTTACCAAAAGCAAGTCTTGGAACAGATTCTTTACATCCAGATACAGGCTCTTTATGGCTAGAAAAATTAAACCAAGGCAAAGTTGAACAATAAATACAATCGTCTGAATTTACTGGAGGAAAAAGATCATTAGTCGTTATAATTCGTTGTTTTTCTTTTAGAAAATTACAGTAAAAATCATCAAAATTGTCAGAGAAATGAATAAATGAAAATCCAAATGTTGTATCTTTTCTAGGAATGGTTGCTGAAGCGTGAATAATATCATGGATTACAACCTTATCATCTTGAATTCGGTATTTGAAATTTTCAACCGAATTAATAGCCTTCATGCAAGCATGCAGATATAATGCAAAAAATGAAACGTTTTTCTTTTTAGAATGAGAATAAGCTTTAGAAACATCAATAGTAACAACTACTGCAAAGTATGGATCTAATAATTGTTTAAAATGTTCAAAGTGCTGTTTTCTATTCCAAACATCTATATCTAAATATTTCATCTATAAGAATTCTAGTATATCGGTAATCTTTTGAATAGTCTTATAATCAGAATTTGCAGCATCTTGTTTAGAAACTTCTTCATGTACCCAAGTTGTATGAAAAGGAATATGAACTGCTGAAGCTCCTATTTTTATTAATGGTAAAACATCAGATTTTAAAGAATTCCCGACCATTAATAATTCACTTGGATTGATATCTAAATGTTTTATCAATTTTAGATAATCTGGTTCTTTTTTTTCACTCATCACTTCTATGTGATGAAAATAATCTAACAAGCCTGACTTCTCTAATTTTCTTTCTTGATCTAACAAATCTCCCTTGGTAGCAACAATCAGTTTATATTTTCCTTGCAACTTTACCAAGACCTCTTCTACTCCGTTTAACAATTCAATAGGCTTTTCTAACATCTCTTTACCAATGTTTAAAATGTCATCTATCACTTTTTGAGAAATGGTATAATTAGAAAGTTTTAAAGCACATTCTACCATAGAAAGCATAAATCCTTTGATCCCATAACCGTACAAACCAAGGTTTTTTATTTCCAACTTAAATAACTCCTGATCTATTTTGTTTTCGGTCTCATACTGAGATAATAATTGAGCAAACTTTTTTTCAGCATCTCTAAAGTAGGTTTCATTTACCCAAAGAGTGTCATCAGCATCAAAAGCTATTACTTTAATTTGACTATTCATTTGTTTTTAAAATTGTTTTTGCCTTTTCTAAATCTTCTGGAGTATCAATTCCCACAACAACAGATTTTGTTTCTACCATTTTAATTCGCTTACCGACTTCTAAGTATCGAATTCCTTCAATTTTTTCGGCGAGTTCTAAAGGTGTTTCTGGAGTGTGATAAAAATCAATTAATGCACTTTTTCTAAACGCATAAACTCCAATATGCTTGTAATACGTTACTTCTACTTCTTTATTTCTTGCAAACGGAATAGGACTTCTTGAAAAATACATTGCAAAATCTTCTTGATCTACAATAACTTTTACATTGTTTGGATTCATGATTTCATCTTCGCCAGTCAGTTTTACCTTTAAAGAAGCAAGATCTATTGTTTTTCCAGGATCATTTTTAAAAATATCAATCAGTTTTCGTAAAGAAACTTCATCTATAAAAGGTTCGTCTCCCTGCACGTTAATTACAATATCAACATCCATATCTTCCACAGCTTCTGCAATTCTATCCGAACCACAATCATGCTCTTTTTGACTCATTATTGCTTCCCCTTGAGCCTCAATAACTGTATTAAAAATAACATCCGAATCTGTTACTACATAAACTTCATCAAAAAGTTGAGTGGCCACTGTGGCATCATAAGTTCTTAAAATTACTGGTTTTCCGCCTAAATCTTTCATTAATTTCCCTGGAAAACGAGAAGCACTATAGCGTGCTGGAATCATGGCAATAATTTTCATACTCAAATAGGTGATTTATGACTTCAAAGATACATATTTATGTATTCTTAGTTTCGACCATTCAAAATATTGAAATCTGTAAAACTTTAACATTATAATTAAATACTTGATTCTCTGAATGATAAATTAATCTATACTTTTAAATCAGTGAAGAAGCATAAAATCCGCATGGATTTTTCTTCATTAGAAAACTTCTTAATTTGTTTTAAGTTGATTTTGGTTTGTTTGTAACAGGTTTAGTAATCCAACTGGACCTGTTTTATTTTATAAAAACTTCAAGCAATTCAGAATTGCTATTTGACCTAATTACAAACTGTTTAATACAAGCCGGAACTAAAAGTGTTTCTCCTATAGATAGTGCTTCTTTCTGATTTTTATATTCAAAAATTACTTCCCCCTGCACACACATATAAATCACAAAAGAATCTTTCTCAGAATGATCTACGGAAATTTTACCTTTAATTAGTAAGACATTCGTGGTAAAATAAGGACAAGAAACTATTTCGGAAGCACTATTTTGAGTTTTCTTGTAGGATGTTTTATAGGATGATTTCGACGAATAATCAATTGCATCTATTGCTTCATCTTTATGCAAATCACGATAGTTGCCTTCAGAATCTTGACGATCCCAATCATAAACACGATAGGTAATATCTGATGTTTGCTGAATCTCAGCCAACAATACTCCTGCTCCAATTGCATGCACTCTTCCTGTAGGAATAAAGTATACATCTCCACTAGAAACTTCATCAATATTTAAAATTTCAGTCAAAGATTTATTTTCCAAGTGATAGAGATATTCTTCTTTGGTTACATCGTTTTTAAATCCAACAATCAAGTCTCCTTTTTCATCGGCCTGCATTACATACCACATTTCAGTTTTTCCGAAAGAATTATGGCGCTTTTTTGCCAAATCATCATGCGGATGCAATTGAATGCTTAAAGCTTCTTTTGCATCGATAAACTTAATCAACAAAGGGAATTTCTCTCCAAAGTGTTTGTAAACGTTTCTTCCAACTAAATCACTTTTGTATTCATTAATAAGTTGCTTTAAATCCTTTCCTTTCAGAGGTCCGTTAGAAACTACAGAAGTGTCTCCTTCAACGTCTGATATTTCCCAACTTTCTCCAATATCTTTTCTATTAGATTTCTTGTTGAGAATTTCTATCAATTTTTCTCCTCCCCAAATCTTATCTTTTAAGATAGGTTCAAATTTCAGAAATTGATTCATAATTTTAAATAAGTCGCAAATTTACAAGTTATTGATAAGTTTACCTTTATAAAAAATAATTAACTTTAGCCTACCCAAATTTATGTTTGTAACATTTCAATGAACTCATAGCTAACTAATCAAAATTACTCATACTTAAAATCTTTAGAAGAATACGGCAGAAACTAATATTTCAAAACAAAATAAGCAGTTATTTACTATATGCTATTGGAGAAATCGTATTAGTGATGATTGGTATTTTACTAGTACTCCAAATTAACAATTGGAATGAAGATTCTAAAAAAAACATTAAAAGTCAAGTATCTTTCATCTCTTGTTGAAGACCTCAAACAGGACACTACACTGATTGCAAGTCAATATCGATTTTATAAAAAAGATACAATCAGAACATCCAGAATTATCAAAGAAAGAAACTAATGATTAAACCCTTTTGTTAATCACTCACCAGAATAACGCACAAAATTCCTAGGTGTTTCGTACAACGTGATTTCTAAATCTAAAGAAGATGGAATGTGATTTCTAAGTTTATTATAAATCACTACACTAATATTTTCAGCAGTAGGATTCAACGTTTTAAACTCTTCAACTTCAACATTTAAATTTTTATGATCTAAAGCATCTTCAACCTCAGAACGAATTAATCTTCTTAAAATCCCTAAATCCATTACAAAACCAGTTTCTGAATCAATCTCACCTGTCACACCCACAATCAATTCGTAATTATGTCCGTGATAATTTGGATTGCTACATTTTCCAAAGACTTCTAAGTTTTTTTCATCAGACCAATCCGATCGAAATAATCTGTGTGCAGCATTAAAATGTGCTTTACGATATGCAGTAACTCTAGGCATTTGTTAGTTTTGAATAGGATTCTTTAAAGATGATCTTAAACCATTCTGTATATACTTCAGTCCGAATTTCCATATCACTCTTTACAGCTTCTAAGGTCATCCATTTATACGATTCTACTTCTTCTTTATTAATGTTAGGATCTTCATTGTACCTACCAACCATTACATGATCTAGCTCATGTTCAGTCAAACCATTGTCAAATGGCGCTTTGTACACAAACCAAAAAATTTCTTCTAAATCACAGACAAATCCCATTTCTTCTTGCAAACGTCTTTTTCCAGCTTCTAAAGAAGTATCTCCATCTCTTTGATGCGAACAACAGGTGTTTGTCCATAACAAAGGCGAATGGTATTTATCTGCAGCTCTCTGCTGCAACATCAACTCACCTTGATCATTAAATACGAAAACAGAAAAAGCTCTATGCAATAATGCTTTTTCATGCGCTTCCATTTTTGGCATCAAACCTAACTGATTGTCTTGTTCATCCACCAAAATTACTTTCTCTTCCATCTATACTTGTTTTATACAAAAATACGAAAATGAAACAATTCATTTCTACAACAAGCTTGTTAATCTTTTATCAATAAATTCAAACCAAAAAACAACGATTACTTTCTTAATTTAGCACTTTCCAAAAGAGCACCTAAATGAGATTTATTTTTAGTTTATTAATTATTGTATGTATGTTCAGTCAATGCAAACAAAAAGAAGTAAAAGTAGAGGCTCCTATAAAAACAATTCCTAAAAAGATCTCTAATCCTTTTTCTGTAGTCAAAGAAACCCCAAAAGAAAAAGAGTTAGACACAATTAATAGCAAAAACGTCGTGCCTTTTTTAAAAGTCTACGGGAAACAAAATCCTGAAACTATTGTTTTGTTTGAAACACGGTTAGGAGATATTAAGATTAGATTGTACAAAGATACTCCTCTGCACAGAGCCAGTTTTATTTTTCTAACAAAAACAGGATATTTTAGCACCACAAGTTTCCATAGGGTTGTTCCAGATTTTATCGTGCAAGGTGGAAATTCTGATCATCCAATTACCAGAAAAAAAAGAATTAAATACAATTATAGAATTCCAGCTGAGATCAAATCGAACAGAAAACACAACTATGGTTCCTTAGCTGCTGCAAGGCAATGGGAAAACAATCCTAAAAAAGTTTCTTCTCCATTTGAGTTCTATATGATTCAGGATAAAAGAGGAAGCCATCATTTAGATGGAGAACATACCATTTTCGGAGAAATTATTGAAGGATTGAGTACCATGGAAAAGATTGCTAAGCTAGAAACAGACAAGAAAGAATGGCCTGTAAAAGATGTTTTTATCAAGGCTACGGTTGTCAAATAAGCTTAGATTCCGTTTGCATTAAATTTTACTGATTTTAATTGATTCTTTTCATCAACTGAAGTTGTCCAAACAACAAAAACTTCATTTCCTATCACTTCTAATTGAGGAACTCCTGTATTTCTTCCTCCATCAATTTCTGAGATGGTAATTGCTTTGGAAACTTTACCATCAATAGAAACTTTTTTTCCTCGTAAATAAGTTCCAACATCATCTGTTTCCATATAACTAACAAGTACTTCCTTGTCATTTAAAAAAGCAACATCTACCCTACCCAGCGCATCAACATCATTTATTTTTATTGGATCATTATAACGTTCTCCTTTTGATGTAGAAAAAGCAATATTCACTGACGGTTTTTCATTTGCAGCTGTAAACCAAGCTACCGCTACATTTGTTAAACTAGCGACAACCTTGGGTCCATTTACAGGACAACCATTTATTTTCCAACCATCGTTATATACAGGCATCGGTTTTATCCATGTTCCATTGACGTTTCTAATACTATAAATATCTCTTATTTCTTTTTTACTCCGATCTCTATAAACAATAATAGGTCCATCATTAGTCATTGTAATAGAAGTCTGACAACAATCGCAAGTACTTCCGTCTAACTCGCTTTCTTTTATTATTTCTCCTGTATTTGTAATTTCTGCAAATCGAATGGTCATTGCTTTATGATGACCACTTTCTGTTTTTTCTACTGTATTTCTTCCGTCCAGCCAAGTAATAAAAAAACCATTAGTTGTATTTGGCACCATGCTTACAAACCCATGTTCTGCTTGTATACCATCAGTATTTAATAAGAAGTTTTCTTTCACTTTTTCTCCTGAAAGTGTTTGTAAGTTTAAAACGACATCATAAGTGTAGGTTCCGCTTGCTGACTTCTTTAAGTGACTCGTTAGAATTAAATCACCATTGATTGCATTCGCAGGAAAATCTGCCCAATTCACAAACCAATCCGAACCAGAGGCTACTGTTGTTGGTACATTCCATTTCCCTTCTTTAAACTGACTGTAATACAATGTTGCTTCTTTTCCTCGTATAGAAGAAACCCAAGACAAGGTTAAGTTTCCATCTTTAGCTACCAAATTAGGTTCGGCATTATTCTCTCCAAATTCAAAAGGTATATTCTCTATGATAACTTCTTTTTTTCCACATGAAATTATCAGTATTAGACTGAATAACGGAATGAGTTTTTTCATTTTACAATGCTTTTAATTTGTTGATTATTTCTTCAGAATCCCAAAGAACAGACCCTGTAATGGTTTTTACTTTTTCCCCTTTTTCATTAAAAACAAAGGTTGTTGGCAGTATATAAATCCCTAATGCATCTGTTGATCTTATAGATTTTAGAAATCTAAAATTATATTTCTTATCATTTTTAAAATGAGATATTTTCGTAATATCTTCATCAGAAGCTAGTAGAAATACATAGTTATGCGCTTTTAAAATCTCTTGAGCCTTTAACAAATCTGGCATTTCTTCTATACAAGGCTTACACCAAGTTGCCCAATAATTCAATAAAATCTTCTTCCCTTTGAAAGAGGTAAAATCAACTTTTTTGTTGTTTAAATCTACATAACTGGCCTTTGCTTGGTTCGATTCTAAATCGGTCACCTTTTCTTTTTTAGAGTTACAAGAAGTACCTCCAAAAAAAACAATCAAATAAAAAACAGCTATTACTTTCCTCATTGTAATTATTTGTGGCCAAGGTATAAAATTATCAACTTTAAATTGATTCAATAGGCAAGTATTTGTCAACTACAATTCTAAATTTTTAGAATAAAACGTACCTTTGCACATCAATTTTTGTAGATGAGCTTTTTAGAAGAAATACAACGCAGAAGAACTTTCGGAATTATCTCTCACCCAGATGCTGGAAAAACAACCTTAACAGAAAAACTGTTACTGTTTGGTGGAGCAATTCAGGAGGCTGGTGCTGTAAAAAATAATAAGATCAAGAAAGGAGCTACTTCCGATTTTATGGAGATTGAGCGTCAGCGTGGAATTTCGGTTGCTACTTCTGTTTTAGCTTTTATCTACAAAGACAAAAAAATAAACATCTTAGATACTCCTGGTCACAAGGATTTTGCAGAAGACACCTTTAGAACTTTAACTGCCGTAGATAGTGTTATTGTGGTGATTGATGTTGCAAAAGGTGTTGAAACGCAAACTGAAAAGTTAGTAGAAGTTTGTAGAATGCGTAACATTCCGATGTTAGTATTTATAAACAAGCTAGATAGAGAAGGAAAAGACGCTTTTGATTTGTTAGATGAAGTAGAGCAAAAATTAGGATTACGAGGAACTCCAATGAGCTTTCCTATTGGAATGGGTTACGATTTTAAGGGAATCTATAACATCCATGAAAAGAAACTAAACATTTTTTCTGGTGATAACAAGCAAACCATTTCTGAAGGAATTGAGTTTGATGATATTGACAATCCTAAATTAGATGAAGTTGTTGGAGAAAAAGCTGCTGAAACGTTGCGTGAAGAGCTCGAATTAATCTATGAAGTATATCCGAAATTTAACCATGAAGAATATTTAAAAGGTGAATTACAACCTGTATTCTTTGGATCTGCTCTAAACAACTTTGGAGTAAAGGAATTACTAGATGCATTTATTGAGATCGCTCCAGAACCTCAACCAAAAAAGGCAGAAGAACGATTGGTAGATTCTAAAGAAGAAAAGTTAACTGGATTTGTTTTTAAGATTCATGCTAATATGGATCCAAAACATAGAGATCGTTTGGCCTTCATAAAAATTGTGTCTGGAATCTTCAAAAGAAATGCACCTTACCTACATGTAAGAAATAAAAAGAAGGTGAAATTTTCGAGTCCAAATGCATTCTTTGCAGAAAAAAAAGAGATTGTAGATGAATCTTTCCCTGGCGATATTGTTGGAATCCATGATACAGGAAGCTTTAAAATCGGTGATACGTTAACCGAAGGAGAGATTTTAAATTTTAAAGGAATTCCAAGTTTTTCGCCAGAACATTTTCGCTATGTAAACAATGCGGATCCTATGAAAGCAAAACAGCTATTCAAAGGACTAGACCAACTAATGGACGAAGGTGTAGCACAATTGTTTACTTTAGACATGAACGGACGTAAAATTATCGGTACTGTTGGGGCACTTCAATACGAAGTAATTCAATATCGACTAGAACATGAATATGGTGCTAAATGTACCTATGAAAATATTCATGTACATAAAGCATGTTGGGTACAAGCTGAAGATGTAAAGAATGAAGAGTTTAAAGAGTTCAAAAGAGTAAAACAGCGATACTTAGCAAAAGACAAGCAAGGCCAATTGGTGTTTTTAGCAGATTCTGCTTTCACCGTTCAAATGACACAGCAAAAATATCCATCAGTGAAATTACATTTCACAAGCGAATTCGAATAAGTATGAAGAAAATTATACTACTTTTTATTGCACTTATTAGTTATCAAGTTTTTTCTCAAACAGAAGATACATCTTCCTTAAAAGTGAAAAAGCTTGATAATAAAATTAGACTTACCTATACATTGGTAGGAATGCCAACTGATAAAGTGAGTTATAATTTAGCTCCAAAAATGGGGTTAATTGGATTAAACTACAATGTTCCTTTAAATGACTGGCTATATACTGGTGCTGGAATGCATGCTGCTGTCACTGGTGATCAAGGAGGATTATTTACATTAGGTGTAAACTTAGGAATAAATAAAAAAATTTATAAAAACTTGTACTTTGAGGCAAATGTTCATTTTGGCGGTGGTGGTGGATTTAGAACACTTGTAAATGGAGGGGGTATACTCTACCCTAGTGTAGGTTTACAATACAAAAAGAATGACTATTCCTTTGGAATACAGTATAGTCAAGTAAACTTTTTTACTGGAATTATTAAGAACGATAATTTTTCTTTCTTTGTTGAAATCCCTAGTGTTCTTAGAAAAACTGGTTATGAAGATGCTCAAAAAGAGTTCATCATAAA
>Ga0115559_1002802_pt1 | contig 10978 bp, 10 predicted proteins | sample COGITO_mtgs_1105_3_FD_87281 | JGI IMG/M metagenome (GOLD analysis project Ga0115559, IMG submission 87281) | Pelagic marine microbial communities from North Sea - COGITO_mtgs_110506 | ecosystem: Environmental > Aquatic > Marine > Epipelagic | place: Germany:Helgoland, sampling site Kabeltonne... | reverse complement strand
CCAATTAGTTTAATTATTTACAATCAAGATCAAAGATCAAAAGATTACTCGAACATCAAAGATGTTTTTCGCCCTAATCATGCTGATATAACCTATCAAGCTAAATATGGTCATCGAGACTATAGAGGCGGCGGTCGATCAAGTGCCAGGGAAACGGCAATGAGAGTAGCAGCTGGCTCAATAGCTAAAAAATATCTTAATTTACATGATATTCATGTTGATGGTTATGTTAGTCAAATAGGTTCTATATCAGCAGATGATGTTAATTTATTAAATGCGAAATCTAACAAGTATTTTTTTGCAGACGAGTCTAAATTAGAAGATTTGGATGTTATGTTTGCAAGGTTGATTGAAGAGGGTGATTCAGTGGGAGCAAAACTCGGTATAAGAGTAACCAATTGTCCGATTGGTCTTGGTGAGCCTGTTTTTGACAAGTTTGACGCAGATTTAGCAAAAGCCATTATGAGTATTAATGCCGTGAAATCTGTCAGTATTGGAAATACTCATAATATGCTTGATCTTAAAGGTTCTGAGGTCCGAGATGAAATGACATCAGATGGCTTTAAATCAAATAATGCTGGAGGTATTTTGGGCGGAATCACAAATGGTGACTTGATAGAGCTTGAATTTATTATTAAGCCAACATCTAGCATCAAACCAAAAGGTCAAACAATTAATGCCGCCGGCAAAGAAGTCGAGGTTGAAGTAACTGGCAGACATGATCCTTGTGTTGGAATTAGAGCGGTTCCTATAGCCGAAGCAATGGTCAATTTAGTTGTCATGGATCATTTATTAAGAAATGAAGCACAGTGCGGAATGATTGATCAATCTTCTCCATTTAAGAAATAGCATGCCTTTTACTTTATATGACAAGCTTTGGAATGAGCATCTAGTCCAGACTGATGATGCTGATGAGTCATTAATTTATATTGATAGACACTACCTCCATGAGGTTACTTCACCACAAGCTTTCGAGGGCCTTAGGCATAAAAAGTTAAAACCATGGCGATTGGATGCAAATGTTGCTACTCCTGACCATAATGTTCCAACTGATCGAGGTAATGGTTTTGATGCTGCATCAATTAAAGATGAGGTGGCTAAAATTCAAGTAGTTGAACTTGATAAAAATTGTAACAGTTTTGGCATCCATCAATTTGATATAACCTCAAACAAACAAGGTATTGTTCATGTAATGGGTCCAGAGTTAGGTTACACATTGCCAGGAATGACAATTGTGTGTGGCGACTCTCACACTTCAACTCACGGAGCATTTGGGTGTTTAGCTATGGGAATAGGGACTTCTGAGGTTGAGCATGTTTTAGCTACTCAATGTTTGAAAATTACTAAGTTAAAAAACATGCAAGTTAATTTTAATGGCCTCCCTCAAAGAGGAGTTACCTCAAAAGACATTGTTTTACATTTAATTAAGCTAATCGGAACTGCCGGAGGAACTGGGCACGCTATAGAGTTTTCTGGCTCATATATCTCATCTGTATCAATGGAATCAAGAATGACAATTTGTAATATGGCTATTGAGGCTGGAGCAAAGGTTGGTCTCACTGAGGTTGATTCAACCACTGTTGATTATGTGAAGAAACACGCCAATCTATCAGATTCAATGTTCAATAAAGCCAGCGAATATTGGAAGACTTTAAAATCAGATCCAGATGCAAATTTTGATAAAACAATAAATATTGATGTTTCTGAGATTAAACCTCAGGTTACTTGGGGCACTTCACCTGAAATGACCATAGATTTTGATGCAGCTATCCCCACCGAAGAGGATGTTGATGATGAAAGCCATGAAAATTTATCACTTGCAAAAACTTACATGGGTCTCAATGATTCAAAAACTCTTCAAGATTTAAGTTTTGATAGGATTTTTATTGGTTCTTGCACTAACTCAAGAATTGAAGATCTACGTGATGCTGCTTCCGTCATAAAAGGTAAGAAAGTTTCAAAAGATATTACTGAAGCTATTGTGGTACCTGGCTCGGGCATGGTGAAGGCTCAAGCAGAAGAAGAGGGTTTAGATAAAATTTTTGTAGATGCAGGTTTTTTGTGGCGTGATCCAGGCTGCTCAATGTGTCTAGGTATGAATCCTGACCAGCTAAAGCCTTATGAACGTTGTGCGTCAACCTCGAATAGGAACTTTGAAGGCAGACAAGGTAATCTTGGCAGAACTCATTTGATGAGCCCACTGATGGCTGCATTAACGGCGATAAACGGTAAAATAATAGATCCATCATCATGACTCATTCAATTATCTCAGGCATCGTAGCAACTTTTGATAGAGACAATATTGATACTGATCAGATTATTCCAACTGAGTACCTCAAATCTATAAAAAAATTTGGCTTTGGAGATTTTCTTTTTGATGGCTGGAGATATTTAGATGAAGGGAGATTAGACATGACTTCAGATGATCGATCTAAAAATCATGATTTCATTCTAAATAAAGAACCTTTTACTAACTCTGAAATTCTATTAACCAGGGATAATTTTGGTTGTGGTTCAAGCAGAGAACACGCAGTATGGGCTTTACGAGATTTTGGTTTTAAGGCAGTCATAGCAAGCTCATTTGGAGATATTTTTTACAACAACTGTTTTAAAAACTCAGTTCTTCCAATCGAGCTGACCAAAGAAGAAATTAAGCATTTATTTGAAATTTGTAGCACCTCACCGACTAGTTTTGAAATTGATTTGGTGAAAAAAAACATTAAGTTTGATGGTGAATCTTGTTATTCATTTAATGTTAAGGAAAGTCTACTTGATCGTATTATTAATAATTTAGATGACGTAGATATTACTTTAAAACATAAAAAGCATATTGAAGCCTTCGAGAAAACAAGAAGAAACCAGAGACCCTGGCTTTTTGATTACAGCAATTAAGTGCAAGAATGACAAAAAAAATATTAATTCTTCCAGGAGATGGGATCGGTCAAGAAGTCACCTCTTCAATGAATGAAGTTTTGCAGTATCTAATCGATGAGCAAAATTTAGATTTTCAGCTATCGGAAAGAAAAGTTGGCGGCTCGTCTTTTGACGAGTTTGGCAAACCTTTAACTGAAGACACATTGGATATGGCAAAAAATTCTGATGCAATTTTATTTGGTGCTGTTGGTGGGCCTCAATGGGATCATCTTGACTGGGATGTTCGACCAGAACAAGCTTTACTAGGATTGCGTAAATCTCTTGGCCTATTTGCTAATTTAAGACCTGCTTTTTTATTCAATGAGCTTGCATCTGCTTCGCCGCTGAAAAATCATATTATAGAAAATTTAGATATTCTCATAGTCAGGGAGTTGACAGGTGGAGTTTATTTTGGAGAGCCAAGAGGAATTGTCGAAAATGAAACTCCTAAATATGGCTTCAATACAATGATTTATAACGAAGATGAGATTAGAAGAATTGCTAAGGTCGCTTTTGAAGCTGCTATGAATAGAGATAAAAAGTTATGCTCTGTTGATAAAGCTAATGTACTAGAAGTATCAAAATTTTGGAGAAGTATAGTCACTGAAATGAGCGCTGAGTATCCTGAGGTCGAGCTTTCACATCAGCTTGCTGATAATACTGCTATGCAGCTAGTATTAAATCCGAATCAATATGATGTGATTGTTTCTGGAAATCTTTTTGGAGACATCCTTTCAGATATTGCAGCCACATTAAGTGGTTCAATTGGAATGCTTCCCTCTGCGTCTTTAAATAGCTCCTCTCAAGGTATGTATGAACCATGTCATGGCAGCGCACCAGATATTGCTGGTCTAGGGATTGCTAATCCAATTGCTATGATTTCTTCTCTCGCAATGGCTTTTGAATACTCACTTGGAAGAGTTGATCTTGCCAGAAGAATTGAATCAGCGATAAAAACTTTTATAAGCAAAGGCTGCAGAACAAAAGATATATCCACCTCAAATGAATTCATGAAAACACAAGAAGTAGCTTCATCTATAATTAGTATTTTAAAGGATGAGCATGAATAAGGGAGTATCTCTTGCTTTGATCGGTGCATCTGGTGTTGTTGGAACAAAAATTATCCAATTGCTAGAAAAAAGAGCATTTCCTGTAGATAAATTTATACCCCTTGGCAATTCAACCATAGGATCATCAATTCAATTTAACAATACAAAATATCAAGTTGAATCGTTGGAAAACTTTAGCCCAGAAAAAGGACAATTTATTATATTTTCTGCTGGCTCAAGGGTTGCAGAAAAATACGCTAGAAACTTTGTTGCCCAAGGAAGTTTTGTAATTGATTTATCCTCTAATTTTAGATATGAGGATGATGTTCCTTTGATTATTCCAGAAATCAATGGAGAAATTCTTAGGAGTCTCTCAGAACCATCTCTTATAGCTAACCCAAATTGCTCGACAGCCCAATTGCTTATGGCTTTGAAACCAATCCACGATCAAGCAAAAATCAAGCTTTTAAATATAGCCACATATCAAGCAGTATCGGGTACTGGAAAGGCCGCATTAGAGGAGCTTCATAATCAAACATATTTTAGTGATTCAGCAACTCAATCACCTGTATATCCAAAACAAATAGCTTTTAATGTCATTCCGCAGTGTGATATTTTTTTAGAAAATGATTTTACCAAAGAAGAAATGAAGTTAGTTTGGGAAACTCACAAAATCCTTGATCCAAATATTCAAGTTCAGGCAACCTGTGTAAGAGTCCCAGTATTTAATGGACATTCTGAAGCAGTTTTCTTTAAGGTATCTGAAGAAATATCTAGAGAGGAAATTATTGAAGTTCTAGAAAATTCGCCTGGGATAAAAGTGCTCGATAACCCTCAAGAAGGACTATATCCAACGCCTGTTGAAAATGCATCTGATACAGAGGATGTTTATGTTGGGCGGATTCGTTCGCAGAAGCTAGATGGTGAGTCTTGGATTTCAATGTGGATAGTTGCTGATAATGTTTATGGAAAAGGTGCTGCCTTGAATGCAGTTCAGATATGCGAAGAACTTCTTGGTATCAATTCACAGAAATGAAAAAGCTTATTCTTTTTATAGTTCTGTTTAGTCACAGTCTTTATGCAAGCATTATCATTGGAAGCCCTAACGTAGAAATTAACTCAGAAGGATTATATTTAATTCAGATTAAGATCAGTTCGACAAGCAATTTAGCTGAGGATGATATTTCTATTACAAACTTTAAGTCAAATGATGAGTTATCTGATTTTTATTTTGAGTTCAAAATTTTTGAGAGTCTCGAAGATTATAAACGCCTAACCTTAGCTCTACCCAATAACCATTTAGAAGACTATATTTCTTTCCGACTTAACATCAAACAGGAATTAAAAAAAGATATTTTTATATTTCTTCCACAGAATGACATAGTTCCTAAAGCGAAATCAAAAGTTTCTTTTAAACTGCCAGCAAAAAAAATTTATGGTGAGCCGCAAAGATATGATTTAGCAAAAATATTATCTGAAGAGACCAATTACGAAGATTCTGAGCCCAATGAATCTAAAGCTTTCTCTCTTGCAAAGCCGGCTAATAATATTGATGAAGCTAAAGATCCTAAGAGCATTCCAAGCGATGAGGTAGAAACTATTTGGAGCGTTTCGAAATCTGTAAGTCAGAATTATGACGCTTCAATCTATCAAATCATGTGGGGTTTTTATCTTGAAAACCCAAATGCATTCATCGATGAGGATATTAATAGAGTAAGAGGGGATATTGATCTTTTTCTGCCTTCTCAAGAATTGGTTGCCTCAACCTCAGCAATTTCTGCAAAAGAATCCATTGCTTTCATGAATGCACAAAAAAATCAAACCAAAAGATCTTCAATTAAACCAATTTTAAAATTAACAGCACCAGTGGAAATTTTTGCTGATTCAGAAACGAAGAAAGATCCCATCAATAACTCAACCTCCGTGTTGCAACTAGATCCAGTTAAAGGGATTGATAATTCTCAATTAAATGCTGCCGAAATAGTGACAAAGAATACCTCAATCATTGAGTTAAAATCAGAATCTGATTTTTCTTTGCAAACAAAAACATCAAAAAATTCTCAAGCTTTTGATTTACAAGATCTTTTTTGGGTTGGTGTTTTGTCTTTGCTTTTAGGTTTCGCAATAGCTTATATGCTTATTCGATCAAGCAAGAGACCATCATTCACAAAAGCTGCCGTGGAAGAGGATTTACAAGATGAGAGCAACACCTTCCAAACTAACTTGAGCATATCCAATGACATTGAAACTCAAGAATTAGATTTAGTGAGAACATATATTGAGATGGATGACTGGGAGAGCGCAACAAAAATTTTAGATAAGCTGATAGCGCATTCAACAAATAATCTTATTGTTTCTGAGGCTAGCTCACTTCTAAAAGCAAAGAAATAAATTGTGAGATTTGCAGGCATTTGTCAATACGATGGTTCAAATTATTCTGGATTTCAATCTCAAAAAAATGCATCCTCAATTCAAGATCAGATTGAATTAGCTATTTCTTCTATTGGGAGGCTTGATGGGCGAATTAATTACGCTGGTAGAACTGATGCAGGAGTTCATGCCTCAGGTCAGATTTTCGATTTCTCTTCAAAGGATGACAGAGAAACAAGCCAATGGCTTAAAGGTTTAAATTCGCTGCTGCCAAATGATATTTCAGTTTCCTCTATCCAAAAAGTACCAGATGAATTTCATTCAAGATTCGATGCTATTAATAGGACCTATTCCTATGTTATTTATACAGGCAAGACTCAGCCAATTTTTTTAAGAGATTATGTTTATTGGGAAAAAAATGAAATTGATATCAAAATTATGAAAGCTGAGGCTGCACATTTGATTGGGACTCATAATTTTAATTCATTCAGGGGATCAAAATGCACCGCAAAAAACCCAGTTCGCACAATTCATAGTATTGATATTCAAATAAAGGATCATTTTATAATTATCAGCATGTGCGCAAATGCTTACTTGTATAATATGGTTAGAATTATTATTGGCACCTTGCTGGATATATCCAAGGGTTTTGGAAAAGATATGAAGACTATTTTGAGCGCTCAAGACCGAAATATTGCAGGCAAGACAGCACAAGCTCAAGGCCTATTTTTTACTGGTGCTGATTATAAAAAAATTGATTTGAGCTTAAACAATAATTCAACTAATCCCTTAAGTATTTTTATTAACCCAAGGCAATGAAATTAAAGATTTGTGGGATAAATGACATAAACATATTGCAATATGCTTGCGACATGGGTGTTGATTACGTTGGCTTCATATTGGCCAATAACAGTCCTAGAAAAATTTCTCATGACTTTTTGACTTCTCTAGAAAATTTTAATTTTAAGGATGCATCACCGGTTTTTGTTTTTGTAAATCCATCAGTTGAAGAGGTTAAAAAAGTTATAACCCAAATTAAAAATCCTATTTTGCAATTTCATGGGGATGAAGGAGATGCTTTCTGCCAGCAATTCAATCATCCATTTTGGAAAACCATCAGAGTAAAAAATTCTCAATCTCTTAAGTCTATCAATGACTTTTCATCGGCTGATGCGATACTGTTAGAAACATTTTCAGATAGTTCATATGGAGGAACTGGCAAAGTTTTTGATTGGAGCTTGCTTAATAATATCTCGCTTGAGCAGGGGTATGTGCTTGCTGGGGGAATAAACTCCGAGAATATTAAAAAAGCTGTCTCTATGAATCCTTGGTGTATTGATGTTAACTCTGGGGTAGAATCATCACTCGCACTTAAAAATAAAAATCTCATAGCTGAGATTATAAAAAAATTTAAAAATGAATAATTTAACTGATTTACCAAATTCTGATGGCTTTTTTGGTGAGTATGGAGGGAAGTTTGTTCCTGAAACGCTTATGCATGCTTTAAAAGAGCTAGATGAGACCTATGCAAAGCTTAAAAATAGCCCGAAATTTATAGAAGAAATCGATCAAGACTTAATTCAATTTGTGGGCAGACCTTCCCCTTTGTATTTCGCAAAAAGATTAACAGAGTATTATTCTGGACCACAAATATGGCTAAAAAGGGAAGATTTAAATCATACGGGCGCTCATAAGATAAATAACACAGTGGGGCAGATATTGCTTGCAAAAGCAATGGGCAAGAAAAGGATTATTGCGGAAACAGGTGCAGGGCAGCATGGAGTTGCCACAGCAACTGTTGCAGCAAGACTGGGTCTTGAGTGCCATATTTATATGGGGGCTGCAGATGTAAAAAGGCAGTCTCTGAACGTTTATAGAATCAAGCTATTGGGAGCAAAAGTTCATGCAGTAGATTCTGGAACTGCGACCCTAAAAGATGCATTGAATGAGGCTATGAGAGACTGGGTGACCAATATCGAGGATACCTATTATATTATTGGGAGTGTTACCGGGCCCCACCCGTATCCAATGATAGTTAGGGATTTTAATGCCATTGTCGGAAGAGAATTAAGAACGCAGTCCTTTGATCAATTTAATCAATATCCAGATGCAATTGTTGCATGTGTTGGCGGCGGATCAAATGCAATGGGAATTTTTTATCCTTTTCTTGAAGAGACTAATGTAGCACTAATTGGCGTTGAGGCTGCGGGCAGTGGCTTAAAGAGTGGGAAGCATGCAGCCCCTTTGAATGATGGAGAGCCAGGTATTTTGCATGGAGCAAAAAGCTATCTCATGCAAGATCAAAATGGCCAAGTTATAGATACACATTCCATTTCAGCTGGCTTAGATTATCCTGGAGTTGGCCCGGAACATTCAAATTTAAAAGATTCTGGAAGAGCAAATTATATTGCTGTTGAAGATGTTGAAGTTTTAGCTGCATTTCATTTAGTGACAAAACTTGAGGGCATTATGCCCGCTTTAGAAACGGCTCATGCGTTTGCTGCATTAGAACATATTGCAAAGAACTATGAATCGAATCACCACATAGTAATTAACGTTTCTGGAAGAGGTGATAAAGACATTAATACAGTTGCTACCGTGGATGGAATATCTCTTGACTAGATTAGATGAGAAGATTCTCTCTTTAAATAAAGCGTCTAAAAAAGCTTTGGTTGCATATCTAGTTGCTGGAGATCCTGACTTAGACATGACGCTAGAATTGATGCATGGGTTTGTCAATGCAGGGGTAGATATCCTGGAGATTGGCGTTCCTTTCACAGATCCTATTGCAGAGGGTCCAATCATTCAGGCTGCTCATGATAGAGCTTTAAAAAATAATACATCTTTAACTAAAATTTTTGAGCTTGTTAAAAAATTTCGAGAAAACAATACTGATACTCCAATCATTTTAATGGGCTATATGAATACCTTTCTAGCCAACGCAAAAGCTTTAAAGGAATCTCATCACTCTGGAACCGATGCAGTATTGATTGTTGATCTTCCGGGAGAGACTGATCTTGAGGATCTAGGAATTGCAAATAAAAATCTTGCCACTATATCGTTAATAGCTCCAACCACCAGCAAAGATAGAATTTCTAAAATATGTAATAGCAGTTCTGGCTTTATATATTACGTTACGCTTAGAGGTGTAACAGGATCCTCCCATCTAGATATAAATGAGGCTGAGAGCAATATAAAGTTTATTAGGTCGAAAACCTCACTTCCAGTTTTTGCTGGTTTTGGAATTAAAACTCCTGATGATGCTTTTAATTTAAGCAAAATCTCAGATGGAATTGTTATTGGGTCCAGTTTAGTTCAGATGATACATGACCAATCTAACCAAAAAGAATATAAAAATATATATAATTATCTTCATGAAATGTCTGAAGCAATAAATAGATGAATTGGCTTACAAGATTAATTCCATCGATTGGTTCAAATCGTGATTCGAAATTATCTAAGAGCAAGGTACCTGGCGGACTGTGGAATAACTGCCCAGCATGTGACGCAATCTTGTATCAACCTGAGCTAGAAAAATCCCTTTTTGTTTGCCCAAAGTGTGATCATCATCTTCGTATTGGCGCCAGAACTAGAATGTCTATTTTTTTTGATGGTGGAACTTTTCAGGAGCTTGCAACCAAAATTACCACCAAAGATATTCTTAAATTTAAAGATACTAAATCATATAGCCATCGCATTAAGGAGGCAGTCTCTGGAACAGGAGAAGAAGAGGCAATTATCATTGGTAAAGGCAAACTGGATGGGTCTGAAATCGTAGTCGCAGCCTTTGAGTTTCGTTACATGGGTGGATCTATGGGTGGTGCAGTTGGAACAAAATTTGTTCAAGGAGTTGATGCGGCAATAGCAAATAAAACCCCATTAATATGCTTTTCAACAAGCGGAGGAGCCAGAATGCAAGAGTCTATGGTCTCTTTAATGCAAATGGCAAAAACAGCAGCAGCTTTAGAAAAACTTAAAGAAGCAAAATTACCATATATTTCAATAATGATTGATCCTATATATGGGGGAGTCTCAGCCAGTATTGCGATGCTGGGTGATATAAATATAGCTGAGCCAAAGGCATTGGTTGGATTTGCAGGGAGAAGGGTGATTGAGCAGACAGTGAGGGTAGATCTTCCTGAGGACTTTCAAAAATCAGAATTTTTATTAGAACATGGCGCAATAGATATGATCGTTCATAGAAAAGACTTGAGAGAAAAGGTATCAAGCATTCTATCTAAGCTATTTCCAGCCCAATGAATACTAACCGCATATTTGGTATCTTTATTGCTGTAACAATATTAATTTGGGTTCTTATTTTTGCTCTTTCTCCGCAGCCTAAATATCAACAAACTAGCAATATTAGTATTCCTGAACTTCCAGAACCTATAGTAGATCAGGACAAGCTTGAAAAAATAGAATTTAAAGAGGTGCAAGATAATTTTCTCAAAATTGATACAGCAGACACACTTCCATCTGCAAAAGAGCGAGTCGATAAAATAGATTTCAATTTATATGTTTATAAGATAGGCGCTTTTGGATCTCCAACGACTATTTCTAGTGTAGTTAAAGCATTTAATGATGCAGGTTTTCCAGCGTTTACCGAGCAAAATAAATCAAATAAAAATCTTACCAATGTTTTGGTT
>Ga0115559_1002794_pt1 | contig 10996 bp, 9 predicted proteins | sample COGITO_mtgs_1105_3_FD_87281 | JGI IMG/M metagenome (GOLD analysis project Ga0115559, IMG submission 87281) | Pelagic marine microbial communities from North Sea - COGITO_mtgs_110506 | ecosystem: Environmental > Aquatic > Marine > Epipelagic | place: Germany:Helgoland, sampling site Kabeltonne... | reverse complement strand
GCAGTGCTCTGCTAATAGCCACAGTTCCCCTATTTCTGGCACAGTACTTAGCACTCTCTTCTGTGCATGATTTTCTTTTTGATGGCAACAAATGGTTGTTTAGGTTAGGTATTGTTTCCACCATTATCATCATTAACTGGAGTGCAATTAAACATGGCATGGCGCGAAATCTGCGCTGGGTAATGGCGGCGGCAGGACTGCTAATGCTGTTAGCATTAACCACCTCTGCACTGGCTTCTGTCACTTCGATTTTTGGTGGTATTGGAGAAATGAATCAGTGGGTTGTCAGTAGTGGTCAGAGATTGATTGTGCAACGAATGGATTCCTCCTACAGCCTCTTTGTTATTTTTCTCGCGGCAAGCTTCGCGCTACCGGTCAATTTTAGCATTGTCATCTCAGAGCATATCTCCGACAACCAAGCCAGCGTTACCGCTTGGGCATACCCTCTACTGATGTTATTGGCGAGTATTCCAATCTTCCCGCTACTGTGGTCTGGTATTGCCGTGCAATCGGCATCGCCTCTACAAGACTATCTGTTTGCAATTCCAGCTTTTACTCAACATCCAGTCGCAGCAGGACTTGGTGCTGCGAGCATTGTTCTGGCGGCCATTGCGCTGCTCTGCAATATGTCGACCATGCTCGCCAAAATGGTGCTCAACAGCACTGTCTTGCCGACTAAAGTATTCCATCAACAGCCAAACTTAAGCCGTTGGATCGATCTTCGCCTGCTGGCCATTTCAACCGGACTCATTATTGTCTGCGCGCTGCTCAGCCCCATTATCAAATCACGCAGCATCACCGACTTATACCTCGTCGGCTTTGCTGGACTGGCTCAACTGACGCCCGGCATGTTGGCCTCGATTTATCTGCCGAAAATCAATCGCAATGGATTTATTGCCGGACTGCTTGGCGGGCTGTCAATATGGTTGGTGACACTGGCACTGCCGATGCTATTTGGCGACTGGAGTTGGAAGCTCCCTGGAACCGAGACTATCCTGACTTTTGGTATGCAAAGTTGGGAAATATGGGCCTTTGAAGCACTCATGGTGAATATTTTCCTCTGCACCGTTTTTTCCATACTCAGCCACATGGACAGAGAACAGGAGTCATTTGCCAGACTCTGCATGGTCGACAATATCTATATCCCTGCCCGTGTCCAGCTCCGTCACAACTCAGTGGAACAAATGCGGCTCAGCTTACGCAGCTTGCTCGGTGACGAAGCTGACGGGGAGATCGATCGAGCACTCAGCAGTCTCGAGCTCGATCGCAGCGAGACTAAACCAGCGGCGCTACGGAAAATTCGCGACAGATTGAACTCGGCTCTGACACTGCGCTTTGGTGTGCTCGCTGCTTATAGAATTATGGAGGAGGCACTGCCGCTGCTGACACCCGCGCGTCAGGAGCCCGATGATATCTATCTGATCGAATCTGTACTCGCCATTCAAGGGGACCGACTTACTGGTATCGCCAGCGAGCTGAATAAGCTGCGTATGCATCACCGCGAAATTCTCGACAACCTGCCGATTGGCATTATTGCTTTAGGACAGGGCGGCGAGATTATTAAATGGAATAGCACGATGGCGCATTACACCGGCATTGACGGGGATATGGCCGCCGGTAGTCTCATCAATGACCTGCCGGAGCCCTGGCGTTCAGCCATCGCAATATTTTTAAATGAAGACGACTGGAGTAAAGACAGTCTGGAACTGGAATTGGCAGGAAAAACCCACTGGTTTAGCCTGCAAAAGTCTGTCGATAACAGCAGCGATCATGATTTGATACTGCTGGTTGAAGATCAGACCCAATCAGTGCTCTTGACGCAAAATTACATTAGCAATGAACGCTTGGCGTCAGTGGGCCGGCTGGCCGCAGGTGTTGCCCATGAGATAGGCAATCCGGTAACCGGAATTGCCTGTATCGCGCAGAATTTGCAGCATGAGACAGAAGCCGCTGAAATAGCAAACTCTGCACAGCTTATTCTCTCTCAGACTGACCGTATCAACGTGATCGTTCAATCGTTGATCAATTTCTCTCGCGGTGATCAGGCCTATAACAACCAATTGCAGTCAGTGTGCGCGCGCGATGTCGTGGAAGAAGCCATACAACTGCTCAGTCTGACCAAGCCGCAATACAGAGAGCAATTTATCTGCACGCTCGATGCTACTCTGTATGTTGCCGGTGACCACCGTCAACTGGTGCAGATATTTGTCAATCTTTTAAGCAACGCCCGCGATGCGTCGCCTGATAACAGCCCAATTGAGATCAGTGCCAAGCGCCAAGATCAGTCGTTGACAATCATGGTCAGCGACCGTGGTAGTGGTATTCACAGCAGTATAGAGGACCGTATATTCGAACCCTTCGTGACCTCAAAAGAGCCCGGGGAAGGCACCGGACTGGGGCTTTGGGTGGTGTTTAATCTAGTCAAAAATCTCGGTGGTGAGATCAGCCTGACAAGTCCGGCGATTAACAGCGATTGCGGGACAACCGTCGAGCTCGTTTTCAACTTGCACAGCGATTAAACGGCCTTGGCGACTTGTGTCGAGCATGCTTCAGGGTAACAATACAAAATCCCACAGTGACAACCCAAACCACCTATGAGTAATATGCCGAAAACAAATCAGATCTTGATTGTCGAAGACGAAGAGATCATCCGTAAGTCTTTGTGCAAGTTGCTTGAGCGACATGGCTACGGCGTCTGTGAAGCGGTGAGTATCAAGGCGGCTCGTGAGACCTTTGTGCTTGACAACTTTTCGCTGATCATCAGCGACCTTCGCCTGCCGGGACAACTGGGAACGGATCTCATCAAAATGGTCGCTCCGGTGCCAGTTTTGATCATGACCAGCTATGCCAGCTTGCGCTCCGCCGTGGATACTATGCGCCAGGGCGCAGTCGACTATATTTCCAAACCCTTTGATCACGACGAGATGATGGTTGCCGTGCGGCGCATTCTCAATGCATCACAGAAAAAGGCTACGACAGCCACGATCTCGCTGCAGACGCCATCCTTGTTAGGCTCGAGTGAAGCGATCAAGAAAGTGACTCGCCTGATCTCCAAGGTCGCAGCTTCAGACCTGCCTATATTAATTCAGGGAGAAACCGGCAGTGGCAAATCTGCCGTTGCCACGGCGATACACAACACCAGAAAATGCAGTGACAAGGCATTTATCAGTATTGATTGCGCGGGTATCAAAGAGAGTGAGCTGGTCACTCAGCTCGGCACGAGCGATCTCTCAGTTACTGTTTTTCTCAATAATATTGGCGAGTTACCCCTGTCACTACAGCCCCATCTCCTGAGACATATACAGCGCAGCAACTGCAGTTTTATCTGCTCTACTGACCAAGATCTGGAACAGCTCTGTCAGGGTGGTCTGTTTCGCAAAGATCTCTACTACCAGATTAATGTTGTCAGCATAACCATGCCGCCCCTGAGACAGCGCAGCGAGGATATTCCGCTCATAGCAAACGCGATACTGGCCCAGCTTAGTGATAGCCATCGGGAATTGAGCGAAGACGGCAGAAAAGCACTGGCCAACTACCACTGGCCGGGCAACCTGCTACAGCTTAAAAATACTCTACAGCAGGCGGCGATACTGGCCTCTGAAGATAAACCGATTGACGCGGAACAACTTGGCCTCAGTGATCTGCCCTTAAATCCCTATCAGGAGTCAGATTCAGTTCGCAGCACTTTATCAATCAATCAAGTTGACGATGCTCCAGCGGGCCTGTCTCTGGAGGACTATTTCACTCGTTTTGTATTGGAAAACCAGGAAAATATGAGCGAAACAGATCTTGCTAAAAAGCTTGGAATAAGTCGCAAGAGTCTCTGGGAGCGGCGCAACAAACTGGGTATTAGCCGGAAAAAGGGTGATGAGCTGGTCAACGACTGACGAAGTGTTTCGAAAAGTAATACTTTTGCCAAGGAAAATAGCCCAAAGGTACTTTTCTTTGAATGAATAGAGTAATTGTTTACAATTGTCCCTCGAAGCTTTTGGCTTTGATCATAATAATAAAAAATAATAATAATTATAATTCTTGGATGGATGTAAAAAGAGTGTCCGGTCGGCTCTAGATTTTGATCTAAAGTGCGTACTGAAGGACAATTGAGGGGGGCTGCCTTAGGGCAACCCCTTATTTCATTCTGAATAGAGCCTAATTGCTGTTATCACCAAACTCACCTGGGACATTGCTTTAGTCTCCCGTCGACATCTTTCCTCTGTTAAACTCTCGGTTCTTATAACAACCTAATCGGCACCCACTTAATGCTGGACCGCATAAGTAGATTTTTCAAAAGAGATAAAGCCTCCCATCGCTCTACAGGTCGCCGTGTCTTTGGTGATGGAGAACACAGCCTGTCTCCAGAAATGATCAATCGTGATGCCTTTAAAGTTATCGACGTTTTACAAAAAGCTGGATTTGAAGCCTATATAGTGGGCGGCTGTGTACGCGACCTGCTGATTGGCTTAAAGCCTAAGGACTTTGACGTAGCAACCAGCGCTAAGCCCTGGGAAGTCAAAGAACTGTTTCGCCGCTCACGAATTATTGGCCGACGCTTTCAAATCGTTCATGTTCAGTTTGGCCGCGAGATAATCGAAGTCACGACGTTTAGATCCAATAGCAGCCAGACAAGCGGTAAAAATCATCGCCAGCAGACGGACAGCGGAATGCTTACGCGAGACAATGTATTTGGCTCCGTAGAGGAGGATGCCTCGCGCCGCGACCTGACCGTCAATGCGCTCTACTACGATCCCAGTGACAACAGCATCCATGATTTTACCAATGGTCTTGACGATATAGACGATCAGATAATTCGTATTATTGGCGACCCGGAAACCCGCTTTCGCGAAGACCCAGTGCGGCTATTAAGGGTGGCGCGATTCGCAGCAAAGCTTGGTTTTAACATAGACTCTGACACCGCAAATCCGATGAAACATCGCGCGGCGGATTTGCAGCAAGTTTCGCCACCACGACTGTTTGACGAAACACTTAAACTATTTATGAGTGGTCAGGGCTTAGACACATTTAAGCTATTAGTCGAGCACAACCTGTTTGATTATATTGTTCCCCAGCTGGCACCCATGCTCAACGATCAGCAGGGAATACCGATGAAGCTGGTGTCTCAGGCACTGATCAATACCGACAATCGGATTCAAACCTCACAGCGCGTGACTCCGGCCTTTATTTACGCCGCCCTACTCTGGCCCGCGGTGCAAAGACTGGCTAGAAATTACGAAAAAAATGGCAACTCACCCCCCTATGCCTTGAGCAAGGCGGCTGGGGAAATTATTGTCAACCAGATTCCAGTCACCGCTATCCCCAAGCGCTTCACCATTCCCATGCGCGAGATCTGGGATTTACAATTGCACTTGCGTCGCCGGGGCGGCACTCGCGCCCAGCGCCTGGTCGAGCATCCACGGTTTAGAGCAGCCTATGATTTTGTTTTACTGCGCGAGCAAGCAGGTGAGGATCTCGGTGGCCTCGGCGAATGGTGGACGGCCTATCAGCAGGCCGATCATGAAAACCGCCAGACCATGGCTGATGAGGTTATGGCCAGTGACCGCGGACCCAAAAAACGTCGGCGACGACGCAGCGGCGGTAAACCTGCGGCGGACCCTGCTCGCTAATGGCTGAAGTCTATATTGCCCTCGGCAGCAATCTGGATCAGCCTCACAAGCAGCTAGACAGCGCCCTTGAAAGTCTGGCGTTGCATGCCGATATTGACTTAATCGCCGTCTCAAGCCGCTATCAGACACCACCCATTGGCCCACAGCAACCTGACTTTATCAATTCGGCGGCAAAGCTCGGTACCGATTTATCGCCCGAGGCGCTACTCGATGCACTGCAAGCAATAGAGCATCAGCAAAATCGTCAACGCAGCGTTCACTGGGGCCCGCGAACTCTGGATCTGGATATTCTGCTCTACGATGATCTCGTGCTCGATACGCCGCGTTTAACCATCCCACATGCACTGATGACTGAACGCGCATTTGTTCTGGTTCCCCTGGCAGATCTCAATAGTCACTTGGCACTACCGAGTGGAGAAACCGTCATCGAACTATTGGCAAACTGCTCTCAGCAAGGTATCGTCAAATTAGAGTCCGGTCATCTGTAAAGACCACTAAATTCGATCACAAAGTTCGATCACTATAGCAACGCTGTTTTTTGGAGCGCAAAGTGGAACAAACAATTCTCAGCGAATTTAATATCGACCTATCTACCGTCTCAATCCCGCAATACATTGCAATAGAAGGCCCAATTGGCATTGGTAAAACAACGCTGGCCAAGCGCCTAGCCAACTCCTTCAACTACGAAACACTCCTCGAGGATGCCGAGGAAAACCCGTTTCTCGAGCGCTTTTATCAAGACCGTCGCAGCAATGCGCTGCCGACCCAACTGTTTTTTCTTTTTCAGCGCATGCGCAAACTAGAGAATTTGCGTCAGGGGGATATTTTCCAGCAGGTACGAATCTCGGATTTCCTAATCGAAAAAGATCCACTGTTTGCAAAAATAACGCTGGATGACGATGAGTTTCGTCTCTATCAAAATGTGTATGACAACATTATTACCGATCTCCCCAAACCCGATCTGGTTGTCTATTTACAAGCGCCGACGGAGACGCTTTACGAGCGTGTGCAACGGCGCGGTGCTGCCAGTGAAAAAACTATCGAACCAGGCTACCTGCAACAACTCAATGACGCCTACACGCAATTTTTCTATTACTACGATGACACACCGCTATTAATCGTCAATACCGAAGCGATCAATCTGGCTGATGGTGAACACGACTATCACAACCTCGTCACCTATATGTTGCAGATCAGCTCCGGACGGCATTACTACAATCCTCACCCACTCCAGTAAAACCGCTATAATCTCTCGATCGATACGCTATTGAGGCGAAATCAGCACTATGAAAACAACAACGATTAGCAATCTTGCAGTCATGAAAGCCAATGGTGAAAAATTCGCCGTGATCACTGCCTACGACTTTACCTTCTCCAAGCTGATAGAGAATGCCGGTATTGAAGTCGTCCTAGTCGGCGACTCGCTGGGCAATGTGATTCAAGGCTGTGACAGCACCATACCCGTGACCATCGATGATATGGCCTACCATACTGCTGCCGTTAAGCGCGGCAACAATCGTGCGCTATTGATCACCGATATGCCCTTTATGTCCTACGCCACAGAAATGCAGGCGCTGGATAATGCTGCAATATTGATGCAAGCGGGGGCACAGATGGTCAAACTCGAGGGCGGTGCATGGCTGGCAGATACAGTTCATCTGCTCAGTGAACGCGGCATTCCGGTCTGCGGTCATGTCGGTCTAACCCCGCAGTCTGTGCACAAATTAGGCGGATATAAAGTACAGGGCAAAGAGGATCAGGCCGCGGAACAGATGATTGCCGACGCCCAAGCCTTGGAACAGGCTGGTGCCGAACTGATCGTTGTCGAGTGTGTTCCTTCAGCCCTTGGCAAGCAGCTCTCTGACGCCCTGGCAATTCCGGTTGTTGGCATTGGCGCGGGGCCGGATACAGACGCTCAGGTGTTGGTACTGCATGATATGCTCGGCATCTCGCAGCGTCTGCCACGCTTCTCGAAAAATTTCCTTGGTGATGAAGTCAGTATTCAGGAAGCCATAACCGCCTATGGAAATGCCGTGCGCAGCGGCACGTTTCCCGCACCAGAACACTGTTTCAAATAGATTGCGACCCAACTGAGAACAATAAGACAGCGAGAAAATAAACTCATGAGTAACAACCAATCAATTTATGACTTTACTGTGGCAGATAGCAGCGGCAAACCTATGTCATTAGAAGACTATCGCGGCAAGGTGCTGCTGATAGTCAATACCGCCAGCAAGTGTGGATTTACACCCCAGTACACTCAGCTGCAGGAACTCTATGATCAATACAGCGATCGCGACTTCGTGGTGCTGGCACTGCCCTGCAACCAGTTTGGCGCTCAGGAGCCGGGGACCAATGCCGAGGTTCAGGAGTTTTGTCAGCTTAACTACGGTCTCAGTTTCCCAGTAATGGGCAAGGTAGATGTCAATGGCAAAAGTCAGCACGCTCTCTACGCTTTCCTAAAAAGCCAGGCAGGCGGCGTGCTCAACAGCAGCATTAAATGGAACTTCACCAAGTTTTTGATCAATCGCCAAGGTGATGTGGTCAAGCGCTACGCGCCAATCCGCAAGCCCAACGCGATTGCAGCGGATATCGAAAAACTGCTTTAGTCGAGCTCAGCTTCAACGAGTTTTTCGCGCCGCAATTTAGCGAAATACTCTTTGGCAGCACTATTGACCTTGGGTGCCAGAACCAAGGTTGAGATCATGGTAGGAATTGCCATCGTCGCATAGGTGCCTAAAATCAAACCATTGACGATATCCATCGAGACTACCGCGCCGACCACGATCAAACTGATATAGATCGGCGTGTAGTAGTGCTGGCGCTCGGCACCAAAGAGGAACCCTGCACACTTAACGCCATAGAACCACATACTCACCATGGTGCTAAAACTCAACAAGCCCACCATGATCAGCAGCAGATAGATTCCGGTCACCGGGAATACCTGCTCAATTGCACGTGCGGTCAAGGTCACACCCTCGAGGCCGGCATCACTCTGCCACACACCAGTCAATAAAATAATTAACGCCGTGCAGGTGCAGACAAGCAGGGTATCGACGACTGGCCCAATCATGGCAACTATGCCCTCTCTAATCGGCTGTGTCGTCTTCACCGCACCATGCGCCAATGACTCAGTACCAATGCCGGCTTCGTTGGAGAACGCGCCGCGGCGAACACCAATCATAATCGCCGCACCGACTGACCCTCCCGCTGCCGCCTCGCCGGTAAAGGCATCGGTAACAATCAGCAAAAACACCGCCGGAATATCACTGCTGTAGGTATAGAGCACAACGGCGGTCATACCAAGATAGAGAATGACCATGGTCGGCACCAGACGCACGGTTAAACGACCAATTCTTTCAATGCGTCCCATTACCACCAATGTGACTAGCGCCGCGACCGTTGCACTGGCGATAACATCAAACATGAAATGCTGCTCGCTAGTCGCCCAACCCGCCGGGATCGCCACACTATCGCGCAGCAATTGAATAAACTGATTGGCCTGGAAAATAGGCAGTGCGCCAATCATACAGGCCACCGCAAACAGCGCCGCCAGTGGGTACCAGCGCTTACCCATACCCTGCATTATCACGTACATGGGTCCACCGCGCAGAACGCCAAGAGAGTCGTGACCGCGAAACATTACGGACAGTGACGCCGTATAAAACTTTGTCGCCACGCCAACGATAGCCGTGACCCACATCCAGAACACCGCACCGGGGCCGCCAATGCTAATCGCAATCGCAACGCCCGCAATATTGCCCAAACCAAGAGTGCCAGAGAGCGCCGTGGCCAGCGCCTGAGAGTGAGGAATATGTCCGGGGTCATTGGGGTCACTGTACTTGCCACGGAGCAGATCAACGGCATGGCCAAAATATCTGTAGGGCTGCAAGCGTGAATAGATCATAAAAAATAGGCCGCCGCCGACTAGCAACACCACCAACGGCGTGCTCCACATCAAATCTGCCCAGGCATTAAGAAAAGTTTCAATTTGTTTGAGAGTATTGTCAGTCATTACTTTTATTATTCTTTTTCGACAGAGAAAAAAGCGCGGTCAGAGACCGCAGTGCGGCAAACGGATTAAGCCTATTGTGGTTTTACATAGAGAACCAAGCTGTGGCCGACCAATGCATAGCCCTTCTGCGCGGCGATGCGTTCCTGTAGCTTTTCTATTTCGGCATCGTGAAATTCAATCACCTTTCCGGTTTCTGTGCAGACCATATGATCATGGTGCTCACCGCGATCGATCTCATAAATTGCCGGGCCATTGTCAAAATTGTGGCGCTCAACCAACCCAGCGGCCTCAAATTGAGTCAACACACGATAGACCGTGGCAATGCCAACATCGCCGTCAGAATCACGTAAAGCTTGGTAAATATCTTCCGCCGTCATATGGCGATCACTGCAGTTTTCGAGAATCTGTAAGATCTTAATTCTCGGCAGTGTCACCTTAAGGCCGACTTTTTTTAGTTCTTGATCTTCTAGAGTCATGCTTAGCCCTTCTCTATGCTAGTCGCTTTGGGTATTATCCCCATTCGCACAACCAACGGGAACCCCACACATGCGAATACTTCTGATTTGTCTGATAAGTTTATCGCTTCTTACCACAGGCTGTAGCTGGCTGAAATTCCCAGGGGTACACAAAGTCGATATCCAGCAAGGCAATATCGTCGATCAGGAAATGATTGATAAGCTGCGGCCTGGAATGACCAAGTCCCAAGTTCGTTTTGTGCTCGGCACCCCCTTAGTGGCGGATACCTTTGACCAATCGCGCTGGGACTACTATTTCAGTCGTATTTCATCGGAGGGCAAAAAGACTCAGGAGCAGGTGACCATTTTCTTCGATAATGACGATAAACTCGAGCGCATGACCGGCGACTATCTGCCCAGTGCAGCGTTGGCCCCAAAGCCCCGCTCGGAGTAGAAAGCCCCGCTCGGAGTAGACAGCGCCTTCAGGAAAAAGAGCTGCGCAAGGTTAACAAGCCAAACCGCAGCCTAAGCTGACAATTTAAGTATCTGCTTTCTGCTGCTTGAGCTTAGCCTCTTCGGCCCGGCGCCGTCTCACCTCCTTCGGATCAGCAATAAGGGGGCGGTAAATCTCCACTCGGTCGCGCTCTTGCAGCAGATATTCACGCGGCCCAGCCAAACCCTTGGTACCCAAGACCTGCGAGAAAATGCCCATTTTGCAGCTAGTCAAATCAATCTCCGGAAAGCTTTGCAAAATACCGGACTGCTCAACCGCTTGATAGGCCGTGGTACCCTCAGCTACGCTCAGTTGAATTAACTTTTGTTTTTCAGGCAGCCCATAAACCACTTCCACCACAATCATTTTATTGTCAGTCATTTGTATTCCCATAGACTTGATCAGCGCGGCG
>Ga0115559_1002779_pt1 | contig 11027 bp, 7 predicted proteins | sample COGITO_mtgs_1105_3_FD_87281 | JGI IMG/M metagenome (GOLD analysis project Ga0115559, IMG submission 87281) | Pelagic marine microbial communities from North Sea - COGITO_mtgs_110506 | ecosystem: Environmental > Aquatic > Marine > Epipelagic | place: Germany:Helgoland, sampling site Kabeltonne... | reverse complement strand
GGGCAGTACCTTCCCATAGGTTAAAATGGTTTTGTAGGCACTATTCCCAAGGTCCATGGAAATGGACTTGATCAGGTTGTATATAGAAGCGTTAAATTCAAAATTATTAAACCACAAGCCTATGGTTTCTGCATAAGAATTCCAGAAACCTTCCACCAAAAGTGGTCCCCAGAACAGTCCGCAAAAAACCAATATCCAAGCCCCTAAATAGAGGAATCTTTTTACGCCCAAAGGCCACAGTAAAAACGGAATAAATAAGATGGGAATTAATTTGGTCATAATAGTCAAAGCCAAAAAGCATCCGCCAAGAAATAGCCAAGACCCTGCACTTAATGTAAGCTTGGCTTTAAATGCACCAGCACTGGAGTGATTGGATTGTAGCTTGTATATGTAGTAGCGCTCTGTCTTTGGCGCTTCAGATGAATTTCTTTGGCGCTGAGATACTTTTACCAATGCCCAAATGGCTGCTAAAAAAAAGGCCACCATTACGCCTTCTAAATGTAGGTTTCCGCTGAGTTCAAGAATGACTAAAGGATTTAGAAAATAAAAGAAAGACTTCCAAAGGGGCTCGTTAAAATAGCCCAGCAAACGTGTTGTAAAAAACAGAACAAGCAGGTCTGCAACCAATACAACTATCTTAAAAACAAGCACAGAAACCGCTATGGATTTGTTCCCAATATAGGCGGCAAGGCCATAGACGTATTGGCTTACTGGCGGGTAATTGGAATAGTGCTTTTGGCTCAAATCACCCATTTTCTCATAAAGTAATGCTGCATTAGGCATCCAAGGGTTCACTTGATCAATGATTTCTTTTGGAAGATAAATGTAAGGGTTAATGCCATTAATCAATAAATGACCATCCCAGAGGTACCTGTAAAAGTCTTGAGACAATTCAGGTGTAGCGCCAAATAGCAAAACCCTGAATACAATTCCAGCCACCACGAGCAGTTGGAAGACCTTTTTATTTCCATTGCTTTTAAAATTTGAGCTAGTGGTTTTTAATACCTGATAGCTGAGGCCATATAAAGCGGCTGCTAATCCAATGAGTTTAACAGAATCTGTTCGGTCTAAATCATAGCCAAAACTCCAGTACATTAGGCCTGTTATTAGCAGAAGGGTGAGGGGGTATGCGTAAAGCTTCAAAAAAGAGAACATGCCTATATTTTAGCGCTTAAGGACTTGAAAAATACAAATCCGAAACCTAAAAACAGCATAAAATGAAAAGGAAATAACCCAAAATCATTTAGAGGAACAGCGATATACATGCCGTAAAAGAAATAGCACATAAGTAATCCCTCTAAAATTACATTAGGGGAAATTTTCTTGGACAGGTATTGGTTTCCTTTCCAAGAGTCTTTAATAGAGTTAATATTGAATTTTGGTGTTCTCACAAATTCAGAGCGCTTCCCTCTATGGCCTTCCAATACAGCCAATGAGTTGTGTAATGAGAATCCTAGGGCTACGGAAAAGAAAGTAAAGAACAATCCAATATATTGTAAAAAGTGCTCTATTCCTTTGCCTTGGGTGTTTTTATAGGTAAACCAATAGCAAATAAAAAGGATGATGGTGCTGACAATGAAAAAACTAGTGACTTCAAATACCCAAGCCAATTCAGGAAAAATACTTTTGATGTACATCATGGGAATACTTAAAACCGCCACAGTAAAAACACATAAAAACATAGAAGAGTTCAAGAGGTGCATAACGCCATGGAATTTGGTTTTCCAACTTAAATGGGGCGAAGCCAATACCTTGCGCACAGATTTTCTGAAATTCTCTGCCCCGCCTTTATTCCATCTAAATTGTTGGGATCTGGCAGCACTAATCACTACGGGCAATTCTGCAGGAGTCTCTACTTCTTCAAGGTATTTAAATTTCCAGTTTTTGAGTTGGGCCCTGTAGGATAAATCCAAGTCTTCTGTTAAGGTGTCTCCTTCCCAGTTGCCTGCATCTTCAATACAAGTTTTTCTCCAAATTCCAGCGGTACCATTGAAATTAATAAAATGGCCCTGCGCATTTCTACCTACTTGTTCCAAGGTGAAATGTGCGTCTAAGGCAAAAGCTTGTATTCTGGTCAGTATAGAGTAATTCCTGTTCAGGTGGCCCCATCTGGTTTGAACCACCCCAATTTCTTCACTGCCAAAATGGGGCACTGTGCGTAACAACCAATCTTTTTGAGGCAAGAAATCTGCGTCAAAAATAGCGATGAGACTTCCTTTAGCTATGGCGAGTCCTTCTTTAAGGGCGCCTGCTTTATAGCCGGATCTATTGCTTCTTCTCACATGAACAATGTCCAAGCCCTTTTTTCTCAAAGCTTCAATATGAAGGGCTGTTTTCTCTACAGATTCATCGGTAGAGTCATCTAGGACTTGTATTTCCAGGCGGTCTAAAGGATAGTCCATCAGGCCTATGTTTTCGAGCAAACGCTCTACCACATAGGCCTCGTTGTATATAGGCAGTTGAATGGTGACATAAGGTACCAGCTCTTTTTTACTCAAATCTATCAAGGAGCCATGAGCACCACTTCTTTTGTGTTTTAAGTAGTTAAACAGCAAATTGAGTTGTGCTAAACTGTAAAAGAATACCAACAGTAAAGCAAGTGTGTAAAGAGATATAATAAGATAGGCCAGTGGGTATTCCATGTTATTTGAAACTGTATTTAAAAATCCAACCCAGGATCTTTACGCCGGCAAATATAGTGCCTTTTACAGTTCCTGACACCTTAGAGACCCCAATTCTTTTTTTATATCTCACCCCTATTTCTTTGTATTTTAAGCGGTTGCGAAGGGCTTTGAGTTGCATTTCTACGGTCCAACCATAGGTAGTGTCGGACATATTCATGTCCAATAATCGCTTGTATTTTATAGCTCTAAAGGGACCTAGGTCAGTAAAAGTAGCCCTAAAAAAGAGTTTCATGAGCGTGCAGGCTAAGGCGTTTCCAAAGACCTGTTGGGGGGTCATACTGCCTGCTTCTCTGAGGGCTTTTTTACGTGCCCCCACTACAAAGTCATAGCTATCATTGGTGATAGGCGCAACCAAGTCCAGCAGCTCCTCTGGGAAATCTGAATAATCGCCATCTAAAAAAACAATAATTTCAGGAAGTTTCTCCATTTGACCCACATATGCCATCCCTTTAAGGCAGGCGTGTCCGTAGCCCATTTTATTTTCCGTAAGCACCTTCGCGCCTGCCTTTTCTGCTACAGCTACAGTTTCATCTGTAGAGCGATTGTTCACCACAATCACCTCGCTGACTATAGCAGGAATTTCAGCCAGGACCAAACCTATGGATTGGGCCTCGTTATAGGCAGGAATAATCACTACTATTTTGGGTGGGTTTAAAGGATCAAATGTCACAAATACCTATTTTTATTTTATATATCAAATGTTTTTGGTCTGCCAAACCCATTACTTATTTTTTATTGAGCAAATCTATCAGTGAAACGTCGTTCCCCAATAGTATTTCCGTAGGATTAATTCTGCCAGACTCAGGACCTTGCTCTAGCTTCAATACTCCTCTGGGGCAGACGGCAGAACACACCCCACAGCCCACACAACTGGAACGCACAATGTTTTCTCCTTTTTGCGCATAGGCCCTAACGTCTATGCCCATTTCACAGTAAGTACTGCAATTCCCACAAGAGATACATTGCCCTCCATTGGTGGTGATTCTAAACCTGGATTTAAACCGCTGAACAAAACCTAAGTAAGCCGCTAGTGGGCAGCCAAAACGACACCACACCCTGTTCCCAAAAATAGGATAGAATCCGGTGCCAATAACTCCCGCGAAAATAGCGCCTATTAAAAAGCTGTAGGTGTTTTGAATGGATTGTGTTTTAATTCCGACTAGGCTGGTGTTTCCCGTAAAAAAACTGTAAAGTGTAGCGGCTGTCATGAGCACCGCAAAGACCAATACCCCATGCACCAACCACCGCTCTACTTTCCAGGAAAAAAGGGATTTGCTTGAATGCTGTCTATAAGGGTCGCCCAAGGTTTCTGCCAAACCACCACAGCCACATACCCATGAGCAGTACCATCTTTTTCCAAAGAAATAGACCATTACAGGAACCACCACGAGGGTCAATAAAATACCCCATACCAGAATAAACAATCCAAGGCCACCGGAGTCTATGAGTTTGTTGAGGTTCCAGCTAAAAAAGAAATCATAATCTAAGGGGAAGGCGTTTTTAAAATCTGTGGCAGGCAGTTGCAGCCTGGTCATGATTTCTGGAATTAAAAACGCAAAAACAATTTGAAAAAAGAGCACAGAGGTGGTGCGTAAGATTTGATAATTCACATGCCTGTACTTTATATACATGCGAATGGCCATAACCACCATAATTACACAATACATAAATCCATACACAAACCATTGGCTGGCAGGACCACCATTAAGTGCGTAGGATAGAGGGTCTAGCATAAGGGTCCAATGAATGGTGTATTGGGGCGCAAAGTAAAGTACTAAATAAAAGCCAATTAAATAGGCAAAAACACCCCAGGCAATAAAACCTCTATTGGTGCTATTTTGTTTGTAAACCCCGTTGTTTTTAATCCCTTTAAGGCCTTCCGTAATGACTTGTGGAACAATAAATAAAAGGGCTCCAAAGATACCCAGTCCAAAACTAAGCCAGAAAAAAAGCAGGCTGTTTTCTGCTACTAGGCCTTTGGCCGATGCCTTTCCCAATATAAATGCCAAATCCTTTGGTGCGCTATAAATAATATTCCCATAAGCTTCTTTTCGCGCTTCCTTAGAGATTCCTTTCTTTTTTGCCGCCGCCCTGTGATCATCGTTAGTCTTTAAAACTACGGCAGACAAAGCATTTTTAAGGCTATGAATATTATTAAATGAACTGTTAGTAAGTGCCGCCACGGCATTGGACTCAAACACCTTAGAGCTAATTCCCTTTTCTGTCATCAAGGCAGTGAGCTGTGCTTTTGTTGGACTAAAAGTCCCCATAAAAATAGCACTGCTAAAGGTGAAAATCCCCAATAAAAACAATACGATTCCTAACTGTTGTAATTGTTTCATTTTTTGGTGCTAAACGGATTAAATATTTTCGTCCAGGATTTTTTTACTGGCTTGAGTGCTTTTTGAAAAACAGTGTTGTAATGGTTTAAAAGGTCTTTTTGATGTGAGTTACTGAATTCGGGGTCAAAAAGGGCATCGGCCCAATGGGCCAAACAATAATCTAAAGATTTATGTTGGCTGAGCCAAGCGTCTAAAACAGCATGCCTCAGTCTAATTCCAAATACATTTATCCCCAGTAATTGATTGGTTTCTTTGTGGTATGCAGCAGTAATAGCGATGGGCTCATGAGGGTGTTGCCAGTGAAAATGCTGCTCGTGCTCCTGCTTTCTTTTGTCGGTATTTACCCAACCATAGGTCTGGTATTCTACCTCAAAAAATTTAGCAGAATTGAACCAATGACCTGGTTTATAGGCCGTTTTGTTGCCGCAAATGGTTTGGGCTAAGGTTTCTCCCATCATTCTACCGGTGTACCAAACCGCTTCTATGGGTCTTCTGAGGCCTGTCACCTCTGTCTGTTGCGCACAGTCTCCTATGGCGTAAACACCTGCTATATTGGTCTCTAAGTATTTATTGACCAAAATCCCTTTGTCTAATGCAATGGGGGTGTTTTTTATAAAATCTATATTGGGTTGTACCCCAGTAGTGATGCCAACTAACTGACATTCAATAAGCTCATTGTTACTTGTTAAGACTGCTTTCACCTTTCCTTGGTCCCCGCCAATAATTTCTTTTAGTTCGGTGTTAAGCCTCAGGTCTATGCCGTGGGATAAAATGTGGTCATTGAGTAATTTTGCATTTTTTGTGGGCAATACCCCTTCCCAAAAATGCGCTTCTCTGACCAGAAAAGTCACAGGGATGTGTCTGCTGTGTAGCATTTCTGCCAATTCAATTCCAATGAGACCGCCGCCAACCACAACAGCCCTTTTACAGACTTGCGCATTTGGGGCGTTGGCTTCTAAAAGATCCAAATCTCTTTTGTGATAGAGGCCTTGAACACCTTTTAATTCTTGGCCAGGCCATTGGTGAAAGCTAGGTTTTGAGCCTGTGGCTATAATGAGTTTGTCAAAAGAAATTGGAGCAGATTGGTCTAAAAACAGCTGTTTTTTTTCTGTATCTATTTGTTTCACATGGTCTTGTACGAGCCCTATTCGGTTTTTTTCCCAGAACCAATCCTCATAGGGTTTAGTGTGTTCAAAAGTCATGTGTCCCATATACACATACATGAGGGCTGTTCTAGAAAAGAAATGAGGGGTCTCAGAAGAAATAACAGTAATGGCTGCATTAGAATTTTTTCTAATATGCCTGGCGGCTGTGATACCAGCAATTCCATTTCCTATAATAACTACTTGTTCCATATATTTTTGTCACTGCACTGCATTTTAAGGGTCCAACTTGCCTTACAGCGTGAATTGTTCCTGTAAATATCCTACTTTTAAAATAAAAAAACCATGAATCGCTCTTTAATCCTGCTTTTTGTATTCGTTATTTCTGGGCTTGGGTTTTTACATTCCCAGTCAAAAATAAACGGGCTGAGTTTTGTGTCTTCAGGAAATAAAGTCTTGCCAAAGCATGTCCAAAGTGTGGAAGCGGTAAATGCCAATTGGGTGGCTCTTATGCCTTTTGCCATGATGCGCTCTACAGCATCTCCTGGGCTCAATTACACCCCTGAACGTCAGTGGTATGGAGAGACAGAGGCAGGCATTCAACAGTATTTTGAGCAGCTACAAAAGGGCAATATTCAAGTGATGTTAAAACCCCAAATATGGGTCAGAGATGGCGCGTTCACGGGTCGTATCAAAATGAATTCTCCCAAAGATTGGAAGCTTTTTGAAAGCCAGTATAGCGCCTTTATTTTACGCTTTGCGCGTTTGGCACAGCAGTTAGACATTCCGCTTTTTTGCATAGGAACGGAACTCAAGGCATTTGTTCGTGCCAGACCTGAATTTTGGAAAGGCCTTATTGAAGACATCAGAGCAGTTTATTCGGGAAAGCTCACCTATGCGGCCAATTGGGATGAATATGAAGAGACCTTTTTTTGGGACGCCTTAGACTTCATTGGAATTGACGCTTATTTTCCCTTGTCAGAGGAGAGAGACCCTTCTTATTTGTCGTTCATTCAGGCCTGGCAACCCCATTTCAATAAAATACAGGGACTGGCTTTGAGTTGCGAAAAGCAGGTGGTATTTACAGAGTACGGCTACAGAAGTGTAGATTATTTGGGGGCTAAACCCTGGCTAGTAGATAAGAACAAAGAAGCAGTGAATTTGGCCGCACAGTCTAGGGCCATTCGTGCGATTGTAGATACATTTTGGAGCGAAGAATGGTTTCAAGGAGGCTTTATTTGGAAATGGTTTATGTTTTTAGACACTGCAGGTGGTTCTGAAAACAATAGATTTACCCCTCAAAATAAGCCTGCCGCTCAAACCCTTGAAGGCCTGTATGAGAAGTATTAGATGGCTTACAAACGCTCAATGAGTTTCTTAAAAAGAACGATCATTTTTGGTTCTGTTGCACCAGCTATGGCAATAATTTCTGCAATATTTACTGGTTTTAAGTGGTCTGGATCGCAGTCGTCAGTGAGAACGGAAATAGCCGCTACAGGAAGGTTTAAGTGGTTGGCTACAATCACTTCTGGTACAGTAGACATACCTACGGCGTCTGCTCCCAAAATTTTCAACATCCTGTATTCCGCCCTAGTTTCTAATTGAGGGCCTACTACTGCTGCGTAAACCCCCTCTTTTAAAGGGATGTTTTCTTCTATAGCAATCTCTTTGATGGTTTTGGACAAGCCGGCGTCATAGGGCCTACTCATGTCTGCAAATCGCTCTCCAAAATCGGCCACGTTTTTAAAGGCTAAAGGGGAGCCGCCCTGTAGGTTTAGGTGGTCTTCTATAAGCATCATCTCACCTTTTTTAAAGTTGAGGTTAATGGCGCCAGAGGCATTAGAAATAAGCAAATGCTTAATGCCTAATCCATGCATGACCCGAATAGGGTAGGTAACGTCTAATAAGTCATAACCTTCATAAATATGAAACCGGCCTTGCATGACCACTACTTTTTTTCCTCCTAAACTGCCGTAAAGTAATTTGCCTGAATGAAATTCAACAGTAGCTAATGGAAAAAAAGGAATTTGATTGTAGTGGGCTTCTATGGTTTCTACCAAGTGATTGACCAGTTGCCCCAGCCCAGTGCCCAGGACAATGCCCACTTCTGGTTGGTCAAATCCTTTTTCTTTTAAATAGGCTATTGATTCTTCTAAGTGCTTTGGTATCATAAGGTAGGAATATAGGGTAAAAATACAGGAATTTCTGCTAGGTCTTCAAGGGTATCTATATCATTTTTTTCTTGGAGCACCTGGTAAGTGCATGTCAAACGTTCTATGCTTTTTGAAAGCACCTCATGGGTGCTCCAAGGAATATTTTGGAAGAGTTCAGGCCTTGTTTGGGAGAGCCCAATGAGATAATACCCGCCGTCTTGGGCAGGGCCAAAAACCACGGAGTCCTTTTCTAATGCATGAAAAGCCTCATTAATATCGCTGGCCTCTAAAGAGATCAAATCCGTCCCAATAAGTACAATTTTATGGTAACCTTTTTTAAATCCGGCTTCAAATGCGGCCAGCATTTTCTCCCCTAAAGAGCCATTTATTTGTTTGTTCTTATGGAAAAACCTAGGGTCCCATAAGTCTTCATTGTCAATAAAATCAGTATAAAACACTTCTTTATCTACTTTTAAATTGCGGGTGGTTTGGGCCGTATGTTGTAGTAATATACGGTACACGGCCAAGGCATTTTCTGGGCCAATGCCCTTGGCTAGTCTAGTTTTACAGTGACCAAGCACTGGATTTTTAGCAAATATTATTAAGAGGTTTTTAGTCATATCAAAAGATTCCCCGGCTAAGGTCGTAAATATGTAAATTATTAGGAGACCTTTTAGAAAAAAATCTATTTTAGCAAAAACAATTCATTCCTATGCGAAATTCAGCCATTTTCTTATTTCTTTTTTTAGTTTTGGGTAGCTGTAAAAATAGCAGTAAACCTTCAGATTCCATGACTACTTACGACACCCCATTATACCAGGAGCCCCACAGGCCCCAATACCATTTTACCCCCAAAGAAAAATGGATGAATGACCCCAACGGCTTGGTCTACTACAAAGGACTGTACCATTTGTTTTACCAGTATTATCCTGAAGATATTGTTTGGGGTCCCATGCATTGGGGGCATGCTACCTCTACAGACTTGTTGCGTTGGGAGCACAAGCCCATAGCACTTTTTCCAGACCAACACGGTTATATTTTTTCAGGATCTGCCGTGGTAGATTTTGAAAACACTTCTGGTTTAGGAACAATAGAAAACCCGGCTATGGTTGCTATTTTCACTTACCACCTGATGGAGGGCGAAAAAGCAGGAAAAACAGATTACCAGACCCAAGGGATTGCATACAGTTTAGATGGGGGAGACAGCTGGGAAATGTACCAGGAAAACCCAGTGATAGGCAATCCAGGGATAAAAGATTTTAGAGACCCTAAAGTTTTTTGGAATGAAAAAACCAATGCATGGACCATGCTTTTAGTAGCAGGAGATCACTTGCAAATTTGGGGATCTGAAAATCTAATAGATTGGAACAAGCAGAGTGAATTTGGTAAAAACCAAGGGGCCCACGGAGGTGTTTGGGAGTGTCCAGACTTATTTTCCTTTACAGATGAAACCAGTGGAGCAGAAAAATGGGTGTTGTTTATAAGCATCAATCCAGGTGCACCCAATGGTGGGAGTGGCACCCAATATTTTGTGGGAGATTTTGATGGCAAGACTTTCACCTCTGATCAAGAAGAAGACCAGTGGGTAGACTGGGGTACTGACAATTATGCCGGAGTGACCTATAACCACACCCCAGATGGAGCGCGGTTGTTTATAGGCTGGATGAGTAATTGGTTGTATGCTCAAAACACCCCCACAGAAAGATGGCGCAGCGCAATGACCCTACCGAGAACCCTTTCTTTAAAAGACATAGAAGGCGTTCCAACACTCTTTAGTACTCCAGCTCCGGTATGGGACAATATTGGAAAAGACCAAAAAGGAAAAGATGTTTCCGTACCAGCAGGGCAAAGTATAGTCACTTATTCAGAAGACCTAAACCAATCTAAAATAGATTTTGTTTGGGATGGTTCTGCCATGAGTTTCTCATTTGTGAATCAGAAACAGGAGTTGTTAAGTGTTCATTTAGATCCAGAAAACCAGCAGATGTCTATAGACAGAAGCGCTAGTGGATTAGTAGACTTTCAAGAAGATTTTAAAAATATTCAAATAGGGCCCATTGGAGATTTGCCCAATACGGAAATTCCAGTATCTATATTTCTAGACCAATCTTCTATAGAGGTTTTCTTGAATGGTGGTCAAAAAGTCATGACGGCACAGTTTTTTAATACCAACCCATACAATCAATTGAAAATTGAAAATAAAGGCACAGAAAAGGCTGTTTTTAAAGGCTTAAAAATCACCCCAATTCATAGTATTTGGGGGCAGGATTAGACTGTTTTTATCATAAACCAGGATTTAGAAGTATAAAAACCAAATCAAAAAAGCCACTTTTTTAATCGCGCTAAATAGCAGCAATCGTTTGGTGTTTTTGTTCCAAAGGGGCTTTTTCATGATGGGATTTGCTTGTTTTTAATTACTTTCACTCAAATATATGCAAAAAACACCACTATGAAAATCCCTTTTTTTACGTTCTTATGTTGCGTTTCATTTATAGGTATACTCCAGGGCCAAACACTGGTTAATCCTGTGATTAAAGGTTTTGGAACTATTGGCGACGCACCCATGGCCGCTGAAAAGCCAGACCCCAGTATGGTGTATAACATTGTGGTAGATGTGGCTACTGGAGATGAAGACAAAAGCCAAGTTTTCTTTGCGCTAAATAATCTAGCGCGACTCATGAACCTTCACGTCATGGGTGGTGTCCCTCCAGAGCAATTAAATGTGGTTGTAGCCATTCACGGCTC
>Ga0115559_1002766_pt1 | contig 11057 bp, 8 predicted proteins | sample COGITO_mtgs_1105_3_FD_87281 | JGI IMG/M metagenome (GOLD analysis project Ga0115559, IMG submission 87281) | Pelagic marine microbial communities from North Sea - COGITO_mtgs_110506 | ecosystem: Environmental > Aquatic > Marine > Epipelagic | place: Germany:Helgoland, sampling site Kabeltonne... | reverse complement strand
AGAAGGTAAACAGGGGAAAAACGGTCCATTTGGTTCATGTCCAAAATAATTATGAAGTCATATTTTATAATAACATTACTATAAAATATGTCAAAGATTGGAAGTTTAGAAACCCCAAAAGAAATGCCAGCAAGTATAGTTCAACGCATTAAAAATTTGACATGTCCGCCGCCAATTATGCCTTCGCAAACATCTGGAAGATTAACCGGAATACAAAAACAGATTGCCGATCAAACCCGAAAAATCGCATCTTTAGAGAAACAAATTAGCGATTTAGAATCACGTATTAATATTTCTTTTTCAGCAAATCCCGAAATAAAATTCGATTTACAACCAGGACAACTTCCATATATTGATATTGATGGAACAGTTGAAAATGTTGTATTAGATTTTCATTTATGGCCAGCGAGACAAGGCATACAAGGGTTACAGGGAGTTCAAGGAGAGCAAGGTTCATATGGATTACCGAATAATATTCAAGGACAACCTGGTATATCTGGGTATTATGGTATTAAAGGTAATTATAGAAAATAAAATCATATAATTGTATATACGTAATAATTATATGGGAAGACAAAATTGCGGCAGAAGACAGTGGGCATGTAATTGGACATCTTTAAGCAGTACATATACGAATAATAATAATAATTCGAACGCAATTCGTAGACAATTATTATCATTGTGCGCTGCGTGTGTAGAAGAGTTGGTCGCTGCCTCGCCTTATTTACCATCAAATACTTATCAAGGTTGGTTAAATGAAATAAATACCATAACAAATACAATGCCAGCATATAAAATTACTGCTAATAGAGATTCATATCAATATTGTTCAAAGTGGGTGAGTAGTTGGTTATTTTGGAGACGTTGTGATCAGAGGAGAAATCAATATTTTTGGAATGTCAGCGTAAATAATAATTACGCAAGTCAACTGAATAATTTAAAATCACAAGTACAAAATATTCGAAACGCAATACCAAATACAGTCTTTAATAATTGTTCAAATCCGTATACATTAGTAGATCAAAATGGAATAAATAGTTGTGGTTTACAAGAAAAAATAGAAACGCAAAAAAAATCGGCAGAAACAACACAAATGACACAATCCAATCGCGAAGTAATGGAAAGTATTAAAAATACATCTGATTTTCCGCAATTTAGTTTAGCAACGGGTCGAGATGGTACAGTAAATAAAATGTATGATTGGAATCCTATGGACAACCGTTCTACTTATAATTCGAATTATGCGTCGTCAAGAAAAAATGATATTGAAAATACATTAAACGCTTATAATAATGCAATTCCACAACAATACAATAAATGTAGTAATCCAAATACATCAATAAGTGTAGATAGTAACGGAGTTCCAAATTGTGTATCTAATGAATATAATAGTGCTATTAATAATTGTAGCAAAGCATATGAAATGTCTCAAGTGTATGAATATGGAACAGATAAACTCATGCAATTATGGACTGATGTTTCGAATAGTGTACCTGGGAATACATTGACTACAAATAAGACGGTATTGACAACAGCAAATGATTCCTGTAACAAATGGATTGACATGTTCAATGTATGGCAAAAAAAGGAGGATGAGGCAATTGCTAAACCATGTGATCCCGAACGACCTATCAGTTCGACAAATGATAAAGTTATCGCCGCAATGGTAGACGATTGGTTTGAAAAATCTTCAAACCATATAAATGGATTGAATAAACAGTTGAACGATTTGAAAAATAAATTAAAAAATATGCCGAACATATTAGAAATAAATCCGGACAATATTATTGACGCCACGCCTGGAATGATGGGTACAGTAAGTGTTAAAAATAAAGTGGTCCCATTTGGGGAAATGCCTACACAATATTTAGAAATGATTTTACCGACAGGGGAACAAGGTGAACCTGGAATACAAGGGGTTAGTGGAATACAAGGTGATATTGGTAAAAATGGTTCTTCCGGACAAACAGGATCTACCGGTGTTCCACTTATACCAAATAATTTTAATTATAATATCTAATTGTTTTTGTATCTTTATTATATACGAAAACAATGAACCAATATGTATTATTAGTTATAAGCAGCATTCTATTTTTCATTTTGTTTTATAACTTAAATGAGAAAGATACTGAGAAAGATACTGAGAAAGTGGAATCATTCAGTCCTATGACTTCGAAGGTTACTTTTGAAGCAAATGTAGTAGATGCTAGTTATTTAAACCGAAAATTTGACCAATTGGTAACATTAAAAGGAGAATTATCAGAAATGCGAAATACATTATATAATAAAAAATTAACGGATTTCATAATCATTAATCCAAAATATAAAAGTATAGAAGATGACACAAATCCTCAACAATTTGACGCAGAAATAAAGAAAGACGGCAACTTTAGTAATAGTATTAATTTAAGTGTTCCGATTGGTAAAAAAGGCGAACAAGGACCAACGGGTGATCGAGGTATTCAAGGAAAATCAGGAGATCAAGGTATTAAAGGACCAGTTGGACATTGTGGTGCTATTATATCGTAATTTATAATTATTTTTGTAAACTTATATAGCATAACTTTGTTTTGGTACATCATCCATTCGTTGCTGTTGTATTTTGTCTACAGTAACATCTTGATCTACTTTATCAGCTTGATATGTATCAGGTGGTGTTTGTATACTAATAATTTCTTCATTTGCCGATACGTAGTTATATATCTGGCGACGACCACCGTGTCCTTTTGCGCTTAATTCGTCCGGAGTTAGATTAAAAGGTGTATATTGCTCCGATGATACATTCATATAATTCGAACTTAAACTGGTCCCGACTGGTTCAATTTGTTGACTCATCATTTTCTTTTTCGTTTCCATGTTTGCAGCACCTTGAAAATGTTGAATAATATCATCCCCTAAAATGACTTTATATCCATGTTTGACTAAAAGAAGCGCGGGAACACTTTGAATATTTGGTGGCATAATTACTTTCTTGCCATTTTCTAAAACAATATATATTTGATTATTATTAACGTCTTTTTCGCGTTTATCAATACATAAAAAATTAATTTTTTCGGTTAAATTTCCTTTGACAACGAAGTGTAATACGCGTTGACTATGTTTACAATAATTGCTATAATACAAAGTATCCATTTTGTATTATAAATAGAGTTGTATGATATTTTTATAACGCATTATTTGCTAAATATTTATTTCACACACATGCCATAGAGAAGGCGGTTTTGGAAATAGAATACCGCATACATAAGAGTCGCGTATACAGCTCCGCCGACAATTTCAGGTTTAAGTCCTTTTCTGCTAAATAATCCAGCAACAAGACCAAGAAGTGTTAGAATCATGAAGATGAAAGCAATGACGGCAAGATAGTAGAACCATTCGCAATATTTGCGATCGAGAGGAGTAAATAGAGAAGCGAAACCTTGTTTTTCCATTATATACTAAATCTATATTTTTTTTTTAACTGCGATAAAAATAAAAAGATACTATATATTTGTTACTTTATCATATGGAAATTGTTAAATATTTAGTAGATGAATTTTTAGAAGAATATTATTTTGAAGTAGTTTTGTTAGTTATATTAAGTTTAATTGGAAGCATTTTAACAACGAACGTAATTACTCATTTCAATGCTACATTAATTAACGCAGTACAAACAAATTCAATGACTGATACAATAGTTAATTTTAAATATTTTGTTTCTTCGCGTCTATGGATGGCACTCTTCGTATATGGTTATAAATTGGTTCAAGATGTGATTATGACGAATTTAAAGCAGTGGTTACGATTTAATTTGATAAAAATCACGTTAAAAACAAACAATGAAAATTTGAGTAATATCAATTTTACTAAATTAAATACGCCAATAAATCGTTTAGCCGAAACATGTTATTATTCCATAGGAGACGCATTAAATTACACATTCCCGTATATCATGTTTGTTATGGTGACTATTATGTATTTTATGTATCAAAATATTGAGATTGGAATTATTTTCTTAATAGGTAATATTTTATGGTGCGCGTTGATTTATTATGTAATGCCAGTATTACGGGAACGTAATATCGAATATGAAAACAATTCGATAGTAATTGAACAACATTTGGTAGAAAATTTAAACAATGTAGATAAAATTGTATCGCGTGGTCAAATTGAACACGAAACCTTACTATTTGATAAGGAAAAACAATTGACCATCGATTCTCATCGAAATTATTATTATAGTGTATCAACCACCAAATTTGGCATTGAATTAATTACCATTGTTACTATGTTTGTTTGTGTCGGATATTCGATCCAGTTATATTTTGCTAAAAAAATTGATGTTATTCAATTTATTGCTTTATTTACATTATTGATGGTATTTAAAGAACGTATGAACGCAAGTGCTAGTTTAATTAGTGACGGAATTGAACAATTGGGACGATTAGAAGCAATCGTTGGTTGGTTCAAACCCATTGAACAAAAATTAGAACTATTAAGTAAAAAATACAAAAAATATGATTTGCCATTGAATAAAATAGAATTTAAGGATGTGTCATTTTCTTACAATGCGAATTCTGAACTTATATTTGACCGTTCAAATATTTCGGTTGAAACAAATAATCATAAAATTATTGGTATAACTGGACAATCGGGAAAAGGAAAAAGTACTTTTACAAAACTTTTATTAAAATTATATAAAATCGATGGTGGAACCATTATTATAGATAATGAAAACATTGACCATATTGATCCCGACTATTTAAGACAGCATATTACCTATATTAATCAAAATTCTCGTCTTTTTGACAAAACAGTATTGGAAAATATATTGTACGGATGTAAAGATGAAGATGTTTGTAAAGAATATTACAATGAAATATTACAATATCCAAAAGTAAAAGAATTATTTCAAAATGTGAGATTGGAAGATGATCTTGCTGGATATTCGGGTGAAAAAATATCAGGAGGACAACGCCAAATAGCTAATATTATTAGTGGATTGGCAAATCCTTCCAAAATACTTATTTTAGATGAACCAACCAACGCATTAGATAAAGAGTTAAAAATGGAATTATTAGAAATTATTCGTGTTTTCAAACAACACAAGCAATGTATTTTTATCATTACACATGACAAAGATGTATATCCATTGTTTGATGAACAATTGAAACTCTAATAAAAATGAGATAAAGGTCTTATAAATATATATATACTCTATTTATAAGATGGACAATTCTACCACATGGAATATAATTAATACGTATTTTGAAGATAATCCCCAAGCTTTAGTGAGACATCATATTGATTCTTTTAATGATTTCTATAAAAATGGAATCTATAAAATTTTTAAAGAAAAGAACCCGGTTGTCTTATATTCGAAATTAGATCCAGATACAAATGAATATATGTCGCAATGTAAAATGTATATGGGTGGTAAAGATGGATCAAAGATTTATTTTGGAAAACCGGTCATTCATGACGAAAGTAATCCGCATTATATGTTTCCAAATGAAGCGCGATTACGTAATATGAATTATTCCATGACTATTCATTATGATATTGATGTGGAATTTATAGATAAATTGAAACCTGGTGAAATGCCAAGTGTTATTGGGGAAACTATTTCAGGAGGAATGGAAAACGGTTCCATTGACTTGATTCATGGAAAAGAAATCAAAACAGGCGATGATACGATAAATAACTTAACACAAGTAGTTGGTGGTGACCAAGAAGAAGAAGCGACATATCATGGAAATAATATGGAAGAAGTGAATAAACAATATGGCGGAGCAAGTCCAAAAGCAACTAAGAAAAAGAAAAAAGACAGTGATAAAATTCAATTTGAAATGACAACCAAAGCTGCGCAAAATTTACGCGAAGCATCCGAAACGGCGATTAACGGTAATACGCAAACGCGCATACATACTTTAGAGAAAATATTCTTAGGTAAGTTTCCTATCATGCTTCAGTCCGACTTTTGTGCTTTACATGGTATGCCACGCGATGCTAGGTACAATTTAGGCGAATGTAAAAATGATTTGGGTGGTTATTTTATTATTGATGGTAAAGAAAAAACCATTGTTTCTCAGGAAAAATTTGCCGATAATATGCTCTATATTAGAAAAGTGGACGATGAAAAATACTTATATTCTGCTGAATTACGATCTGTTTCAGAAAACGCATCGAAACCAGTTCGTACATTTTCAGTAAAATTATGTACTCCGTCCAAAAAATATACAAATAATCAAATTGTGGTTAAAATTCCCAATGTTCGTGCACCCGTTCCATTGTTTATAGTGTTTCGTGCGCTAGGTATTGTTTCGGATAAGGAAATTGTCTCGTATTGTCTCTTGGACTTGGAGAAATATGAATCGATGATAGACATATTTATTCCAAGTGTTCATGATGGTGCCAACATTATGACACAACAAAATGCGCTCAAATATATTGCCCTATCAACAAAAGGCAAGGGAATATCTCATGCCTTAGAAATTTTAACCGATTATTTTTTACCTCATGTTGGTGAAACTAATTATATAGCCAAGGCATATGCTCTGGGAGACATTGTATTTCGATTATTATCTGTATATAACGGAAGTGAAATGCCAACGGATCGCGATAATTTCAAATACAAACGTATTGAACTCGTCGGTTCTTTGCTGTATGATTTATTCCGCGAGTACTGGTCAATACAATTGCGAAATATTCATTTGGAATTTGAGAAGCGGTTGTATTATAACCAAGAAATGTACGAATCAAATTTGTTTGGACTAATTACGCAAAATTATATGGATGTATTTCGAGAACGTGAATTGGAAAAGGGGTTTAAGAAGGCATTCAAAGGAAATTGGGGAGCACATAGTCATACAAAACGCATTGGTGTAATTCAAGATTTAAATCGACTATCTTTTAATTCAGCATTAAATCATTTGCGCAAAACTAATTTGCCATTAGACAGTGGTTCCAAATTGGTGGGTCCAAGAGTATTACACAATTCTCAATGGGGATTTATTGATCCCATTGATACACCCGATGGTGGAAGTATTGGACTACACAAACATTTGGCAATTGCGACCTATATTACACGAGGTGTTTCACGCGAACCCATGGTTAGTTGGTTACGTGAGAAATGGGCAATGAAATTGATTGAAGAATATAGTCCAAGAACATTGGCAAATGTAACAAAGGTCATTATTAATGGATTTTTAGTGGGAGGAGTCGAACAACCAATCGAATGTATTAAAACTTTCCGATTACATCGACGAAACGCACTTTTGCCTATTTATTCTAGTGCTACATTTGATTTCCGTTTGAAAACAATTTTCGTTTACACAGATGGCGGAAGATTAAGTCGTCCTATTTTTTATAAGGACGAAAGCACAAACAAATTATCATACATGTCCAAGAAAATGTTAAAACGGTTACAAGATGATGATTTTTCTTGGAGCGAATTAACAACCGGATTTAATAAAAAGCGCGATCAAATCCAATTCGATCCATCTGACATGAACATTTATAAATTATATGAATTATATGAAGGGGTGGAAAATGAGTCAAATCCGGCAAAATTGGATAGATTTTTACATGATAAAGCAGTCTTGGACTATATAGATAATAGTGAGAGTGAACATACATTAATTGCGTTGAATCCCGAATCGTATGAAGAGAGTATGGATTCCAATGGTCATTCCAAATATACGCATTGTGAAATACATAATTCATTGCTGTTTGGTATGATGTGTAATATGATTATATTCCCCGAAAACAATCCTGCAACACGTAATGCTTTTTCGTGCGGTCAAAGTAAGCAAGCATCTTCACTATATCATACGAACTATCAAGTGCGCATGGATAAAACGGCAGTATTATTAAATTATGGACAAACTCCCTTGGTTAAATCTCGTTTCTTGGAGCACATTAATAAAGAAGAAAATACATATGGTGAAAACGCAATTGTGGCAATTGCTTGTTATAGTGGATATAACGTAGAAGATGCAATGTTAATAAACGAGGCATCTATTGGACGTGGATTATTCAGAACATCTTATATTAGTTGTTATGAAGGACATGAAGAAACAAGTACAACTGCGGAGAGTCGATCAGAAACAAGGTTTTCAAATGTCCAAGAAGATCCTAATATAATGAAAACGCGAAGCGGATCTGATTATAGTCAATTGGACGAACATGGATTGATTAAAGAAGGTACTATTGTAACCGAAAATACGGCAATAATTGGAAGTTCGATCACTACTTATCCAGCAAGTGAAACGATAATTAATATTCCGACATCTATTAGTGATGAATCAAAATTCCCCAAAAAAGGACAAAAAGGCGTAGTGGATCGGGTTTTCATTACAGACGATGAAGACGGAAAACGTATTGCGAAAGTTCGTATTGTTGAACAACGTATACCTACAATCGGAGATAAAATGGCGTCTCGTGCCGGACAAAAAGGTACAATTGGTTTAGTTGTTCCTGAACGTGATATGCCTTTTACAAAAGATGGACTAAGACCTGATATTATTATTAATCCACACGCTGTACCATCACGAATGACGATTGGTCAATTGGTTGAATGTGTAACCGGTAAAGCGTGTGCTATGGTAGGTGGATTTGGCGATTGTACTGCGTTTAATAACAAAGGGTCGAAAATAGGTGTATTTGGTGAGATTTTGACAAATCAAGGATTCCATTCAAATGGCAACGAACTTTTATATAATGGAATGACTGGTGAACAATTGGAAAGTGAAATTTTCATGGGACCTACTTATTATATGCGTTTGAAACATATGGTAAAAGATAAGGTCAATTCTCGTAGTTCGGGTCCAAGAACTAAGTTGACCAAACAGGCAGTTGGAGGTCGCGCCAATGACGGTGGATTGCGTATAGGAGAAATGGAACGTGATACGCTCATATCACACGGAATGAGTGATTTCTTACGAGAATCGATGATGGAACGTGGTGATAAATATCATGTTGCTATATGTAACCATAGTGGACTCATCTCAATTTACAATTCATCAAAGAAAATATTTATGAGTCCGATGGTAGACGGACCATTGAAATATGTGGGTTCATTGGAAAATGAAGATTTGCGTTTGGATCATGTTACAAAATTTGGTCGTTCGTTCAGTATTATTTGTGTTCCCTATACTTTTAAACTATTAGTCCAAGAACTTCAAGCAATGAATGTTCAAATGCGAATTATAACAGAAGACAATATCGACCAAATGGAAAATATGTCATATTCGCAAAATATTAAACAATTAACTGGTAAAAATACAACTGGTGATTTATTGAAATCGATACGTGAGATTATGGTTGAAAAACAACAGAAGCGTATATTAACACCGAGTCTAGATGATTTTACTCCGGATTCACCCAACTATAATCCAACTAGCCCGGATTATGCTGAGATGAGTCCTAAATATGGTCCTAATGCGACATCGTATGATCCGAATAGTCCACCTTACTCGGCAGTATTGGGAAGAGTAATGACAAAAGAAGAATTTGATGCTGCGCAAAATGATCCAACCAGTCCATTATACGATCCTAATACTCCTCCATACGCACCAGGAAGTCCCGCATACGCACCCGGAACTCCCCCATATCCACCTGGAACTAGTCCTCAATATGCTCCGGGAAGTCCAGAATATGCCCCTGGAACTCCAGTATCATCACTTGGTGAAGGACATACCAGTGAAGAATTCAACACTCCAGAATCACCGGCATGGATCCCACACTCTCCCGATTATCCACCTCCCGGAAATTCACCCCAGGAAGGTGGTGGTTCACGATATAATGTGGGCGAACGCGTATGTTTGAGAAATTGTAAAGATAATTATCCAACTAGACCATGGAAAGTAAGTCATGTAGGGGGGAAATTTATTACTGTATCCGCCGTGGATAAATCCGGTTTGGATGAGAATGAAGCAATGAACGTAGTAACTCCTTTTGATATTTATCCAGAAGAGCAGGCACATATTCAATATCCCAATATTCCAATGACAGCACCGAGTCAACTTGTTCAACAACCAAACGCAATATTCCCTCAACAACAACCAACCGTAATAATCGCCCCCAAGTTTTTTAACGGAAATGGAAGTGATAATTCAACTGACGCAAAAGCAGGTTCTGACGCTATTCCAATAGATAATTATTTAAACAGTACAGAATCACCCGGTATTGTAGTCAAGAATAATATGAAAGAGGCACAGTCGATAAGTGATAAACCGAAAAATATGGATATAGATTTTTCAAACATAGTGATAAAAAAGGCAGGTCAATAATAAAATAACAAAATTGATTTTTAAAAAAGGAATTAAATATATCATACACAGATATATTTAGTAAAATGTCAAGTATTAGCACACGTATTATCAACATTTATAAGTCGCGTAAGACTTTACTTGAACAATTGGATTCGCATGGGTATGGAGTAGATGATTATCAGAATTTTACAATGAATGAAATTGATTCCATGTTGTCTAACTCGCAATTAGATATGTTAGTATCTAATGAAAAGGGAAACAAAGTATATGTAAAATACTATTTTGCTCTTAAACAGAGTACAAAACAAATAAAAAAGGAAGTATTGGATAATGTTATTGAGGATTTGTATATTTTAGACGAAGTACTAACAAAAAAAGATTCATTGATTGTTGTTATTGATGACGAACCAAATGATTCTATTTTAACTCGAATTAAATATTTATACGATCATGATGGTATTTTCGTAATTATTCATAATATTCATCGTCTACAATATAATATTTTGAAGCATACATTAGTTCCCAATATGACACCATTGAATGCCACAGAAGAAGTCGAGTTTTTAGAAAAATTCCAAGTGCGTGATAAATATCAATTACCCGAGATTTCTCGCTTCGATCCACAAGCACTTGCCGTATGTTTAAGACCAGGAACAATTTGTCATATTCAAAGACCAAGTATTACCGCCCTTTTAACCGACTATTATCGAATTTGTGTATAAAAAGTATATATCTATAAGTTATAGATGTCTTTTGAAAAACAATACAGTTATGAATTAAGTTATAATCCATATAATTTTTATT
>Ga0115559_1002765_pt1 | contig 11060 bp, 9 predicted proteins | sample COGITO_mtgs_1105_3_FD_87281 | JGI IMG/M metagenome (GOLD analysis project Ga0115559, IMG submission 87281) | Pelagic marine microbial communities from North Sea - COGITO_mtgs_110506 | ecosystem: Environmental > Aquatic > Marine > Epipelagic | place: Germany:Helgoland, sampling site Kabeltonne... | reverse complement strand
TTGACGCAAGGCGCGCGCAATATTTGTCAAGTGATGCGGACTGAGGGCGTTGAGCGGGTGGTTTTTATATCTGCGGCGGGTGTGGGCGAAAGTTGGCGGTTAATTCCCTGGTATTCAGAGCTCTTATTTTACACCTTTTTGAAAACAGTTCTGCAAGAACATGGGTCTGAAGAGAAAATATTTGCCGAAAGCGGATTGATATGGACGGCGGTGCGCGCAGCCGTCTTGACCAACCGGCCGGCCGGGGGCTCTGTTTTGGCGTCTAACATCGTGAGCAGCAGGACGATTCCGCGCGGCGATCTTGCGGCGTATCTGGTCTCAGAAGTGACGTCCGATCAGAATTATTGCCAGCCAATTTCAGTGACGGCAGGATAAAAGCGGGCAAAGTGTCCTTGTATTGGTCTATCGGAGACGGGCGAGTTTTGCCCTAGAAAGGCCGAGGATGCTTTTGAGTGTACATGCCCCCCTGATGGAATTGCAGGCTAGTTTACCAGAGGTGTTTCAGCAGCTTTCTGTCTTGCGGATTTGACGCAGAAGAGGCTGGCCATCCAGAAAAAGCCGTTTGAAAAAAGCCAGTCTATTTGGCACCAATTGCCGAATTTTCGCTACAAGACTGTCGGAAAAGCGCTCGGGAGTGGTCAGCAAGACATAGGAAAACAACGCCGTCTCTGCCAAGTCCTCACGGTTGGGATGGGCCTTGGCATAGTGGGTAATAAAGGCGCCATCTGCGGCCTGTGCAAACTGCCATGCCGGATCACGTGACCACCGGTCATCAAGTGTTGCATGGACACTTTCGTGAAAGATGGTTTCTTCAAGGTCATGTTGCTGCAGGCGAGTATCAATATTTTTATGATAAAGCACGAAAAAATGTTCTTCGTCCTCGGCAAAGGCGGTTTCATCGCCATGGTGGATTACCACATGCGACAGGGTTTCGCGCATGGCGCTTGGCAAATGAGACAGGCCGCGGGCCACATGCCTGGCATAGTGCAATATAACGGCACGTGGGCCCAAATCTGGATGCACCCAAAGCCCGACCCGCGTTCCATCTGCAAATCGCACGACAAAAAATGAGACGTTCAAAGTCAATAATCTGTTGTGTCGCTTGTCGACCATTTTGGCGCGCCCTGTCTTTTGAAAGGCAATGCAATAGGCCACCGACGCGTCTGTGGATTTTATAAAATCAATGTCATTTGAGACCACTGAACTTGGAAACAGCGGTTTTCCCGCCGATGGTGATAGGTTTAGCGTTACAATGTCTGCAGCATCGGTCGGTATGCCTTGTCCAATAAAAACCATGGAAATACTGAGAATAAAAATGGAAAAAATGCGCATTTCAGTCCTGTTATTGAAATCAAACCAAGCCAAAGATGATACTGTAACCTTGAGATGCCCTTAGCTGGCTGCATTTACAAAATATGGTTAAAGAAGTTTGATTGTGCTCAAAACACAACCCCAGCGTATTTTTATCTTGCAAGTGGGCTGGCGGGGCTTTGAGCAAGGCCCACCCTGTCAGGGTCAGAGGGGACTTGCACGGCGCGCAGCTTGGGTTTATACGCCTCCGGTGGCCTCAGGGTCGCAGAATCAAAATTAGAAACGCCGCGTTTGCCCATTTTGTCGCTCGACGGGTAGTTCCGGCAAAAGGAGAAGCGACATGAAACTACATGAATTGCACGACAACCCCGGTGCCACCAAAACCAAAAAGCGGATCGGTCGCGGACCGGGTTCAGGCAAGGGTAAAATGGGTGGCCGCGGTATCAAAGGTCAGAAATCCCGCTCAGGTGTGTCGATCGGTGGCTATGAAGGTGGCCAAATGCCGCTATACCAACGTCTTCCAAAGCGTGGTTTTACCAAGCCGAACCGCAAGTCTTATGCGGTTGTCAATCTTGGCCTGGTGCAGAAATTCATTGACGAAAAGAAACTCGACGCCAAAGCGGCCATCACCGAGGATGTGTTGATTGCCAGCGGTCTGGTACGGCGTAAGCTTGACGGTGTACGGGTTTTGGCAAAGGGCGATATCACTGCCTCAGTTACGCTGCAGGTGACCGGTGCGTCCAAGTCGGCGGTTGAGGCTGTTGCAAAGGCGGGTGGAACATTGACCGTCGCATCTGAATAACACCTTGTGAGCAGCGGCTAGGCTGCTTACATATGCTACAGTTTTCCAAATTGGCCGCCTGAGCTGGAAAACGCTTTGGGCGGTTTTTATCTAAAAGAGAGACCCCTATGGTATCTGCTGCAGAACAAATGGCCGCAAACACAAGTTGGGCGGCCTTGGGCAAGGCCACTGACCTGCGTAACCGCATCCTGTTTACGCTGGGTTTGTTGATTGTCTATCGCCTTGGCACGTTTATCCCTGTGCCCGGCATTGATGGACAGGCGCTGCGCGACTTTATGGAGCAGGCACAACAGGGTATCGGCGGTATTCTGACAATGTTTACCGGCGGCGCTTTGGGGCGCATGGGGATTTTTGCACTGGGAATCATGCCCTATATTTCGGCCTCGATTATCATACAGTTGTTGACTTCAATGGTGCCGGCATTGGAACAACTGAAAAAAGAGGGCGAACAGGGCCGCAAGAAGATAGCACAATACACCCGGTTTGGTACTGTGGGGTTGGCAACGTTGCAAGCCTATGGGCTTGCGGTCAGCCTTGAGGCGGGAGCGTTGGTCACTGAACCCGGGTTATTTTTCCGAATGTCCTGTCTGGTGACGCTGGTTGGCGGCACAATGTTCTTGATGTGGCTCGGTGAACAGATCACGGCCCGCGGTATCGGCAACGGTATCTCCCTGATTATTTTCGTTGGCATCATCGCCGAAGTACCCGCCGCGTTGGCACAGTTTTTCGCTTCAGGCCGGTCTGGTGCGATCAGTCCGGCGATTATTGTCGGAGTGATCGTGATGGTGGTTGTGACGATCGCCTTTGTGGTGTTCATGGAACGCGCGCTGCGCAAAATCCACATCCAATACCCGCGCCGTCAGGTTGGCATGAAGGTCATGGAGGGCCAGTCCAGCCATTTGCCGGTCAAGGTCAATCCCGCTGGCGTGATCCCGGCAATCTTTGCCAGTTCACTGCTGCTGTTGCCGACGACTGTCAGCACGTTCTCGGGCAATCAAACCGGTCCGATTATGTCGACCATCCTGGCATATTTCGGCCCCGGACAACCGCTCTATCTGGCTTTCTTTGCGGCGATGGTGGTGTTCTTTGTTTATTTTTACACCTTCAACGTCTCGTTTAAGCCTGAAGAGGTTGCCGATAATCTGAAAAACCAAAACGGTTTTGTGCCCGGGATTCGCCCCGGAGCGAAAACCGCCGAATATCTTGAATACGTGGTGTCGCGTCTTCTCGTTCTTGGCGCCGCATATCTGGCCCTTGTGTGTTTGCTGCCAGAAATTTTGCGCGGGCAGTTTTCCATTCCGTTTTATTTTGGCGGCACCTCTGTTCTGATTGTGGTTTCGGTGACAATGGACACCATCCAACAAGTTCAATCGCATCTTTTAGCGCATCAATATGAAGGTTTGATTCAAAAATCACAGCTTCGCGGAAAGGGCAAAAAGCGGGGCAGCAAGGGAGTGACACGTAAATGAACATCATTCTGTTAGGTCCACCTGGCGCCGGTAAAGGAACACAGGCGCGCCATTTGGTTGAGACCCGCGGTATGACACAATTGTCCACCGGTGATATGCTGCGCGAGGCCAAATCAAGCGGCACCGAAATGGGAAATATCGTGGCTGATGTGATGGCACGGGGCGATTTGGTCACGGATGAGATCGTTATCGGTCTGATCCGGGAAAAAATAGAATCAAACACGCAGGGCGGCTTTATTTTTGATGGCTTTCCCCGGACCCTAGCGCAAGCTGATGCCTTATCCGATTTGCTTAATCAAACTGGTCAAACGCTTGATGTGGTGGTCGAGATGCAGGTTGATGACGAGGCGTTGGTGGCGCGGATTGCTGGTAGGTCAACCTGTGGATCATGTGGTGAGGTTTACCACGATGTGACGCGGCCACAGCCTGAAAACGGGACCTGCGAGACTTGTGGGGCATCAGATTTTCAGCGTCGGGCGGACGACAACGAGGAAAGCCTTAAAAACCGCCTGATGGAGTACTATAAGAAAACGTCGCCGCTGCTGGGCTATTACTTTGCCAAAAACCAGCTGCAGTCAGTCAATGGACTTGCTGATATTGATGCTGTGCAGACAGAAATCGCTGCGGTTTTGGATGCGCTGTGATATTTTGGTCTTGACCGCTTCTTGAAATTCTCCTAACCACCAACCTTGGTCGACAGACCAGGCCCGCGGGCGCCCAAAGGGCTGTGCCGTGGATGTCCGACTTGCTGCGCCTTGGCGAACGGGGTCGGGTTTTGTGAAAAAAGGTTCTGGTGTTACGGAACCGCAATAAAAAGGAAGCAAGAATTTGGCACGTATAGCCGGCGTGAATATCCCGACGCATAAACGGGTTCCCATCGCATTAACATACATTACCGGTATCGGTTCAGCGATCGCAAAAGAAATTTGTGCCGCGGTCAATATCGATGAAACGCGCCGGGTCAATGAATTGAGCGACGCTGAGGTTCTGGCGGTACGCGAACATATCGATGCCAATTGCATGGTGGAGGGCGATCTGCGGCGTGAGGTTCAAATGAACATCAAGCGTCTGATGGATCTGGGCTGCTACCGCGGTTTGCGGCACCGTCGTAATCTGCCGGTACGGGGGCAACGTACCCATACCAACGCCCGCACCCGCAAGGGCCCGGCGAAAGCAATTGCTGGCAAGAAAAAGTAAGGGAGGGCTTGAGATATGGCACGTGATACACGTCGCGGAGGCAAAAAGAAGGTCTCCAAAAATATCGCCGCTGGTGTGGCGCATGTGAACAGTTCGTTCAACAATACCAAGATTTTGATCTCGGACGTGCAGGGCAACGCCATTGCATGGTCGTCTTCGGGAACGATGGGCTTTAAAGGCTCGCGTAAATCGACGCCTTATGCCGCGCAGATGGCGGCCGAGGATGTGGGTCGTAAAGCTCAAGAGCACGGCGTAAAAACGCTCGAGGTCGAGGTGCAAGGTCCGGGGTCGGGGCGCGAATCAGCGCTGCGGGCGCTGGCTGCTGCTGGTTTCAACATCACTTCGATTCGCGATGTGACGCCGATGGCCCACAATGGCTGTCGCCCACCAAAGCGTCGTCGAGTGTAAGCAATATTATCAGTACTGGTGGCGCGGATTTGTTCGCGCTGCCATTTTGCTATTTTAACCTCGGGCGTCTTGCACTTCTGGACATGGGGGCAAGACAAGGATGGAGGATTTCATGATCCACAAAAATTGGGCCGATCTAATTAAACCGTCGCAGTTAGACGTTAAGCCGGGCAATGACCCGACACGTCAGGCGACGGTCACCGCCGAACCTCTTGAACGCGGATTCGGGCTGACGCTCGGTAATGCGCTGCGCCGCGTGTTAATGAGTTCTTTGCAGGGTGCGGCGATTGTCAGCGTGCAGATTGATAATGTCCTACACGAGTTTTCCAGCGTTGCTGGTGTGCGTGAAGACGTCACCGATATTATTTTGAACCTGAAAGGCGTTGCGCTGAACATGGAAGTCGAGGGCCCTAAGCGGCTGTCGATCAACGCCAAAGGCCCGGGTGTAGTGACCGCCGGCGACATCTCGGAAAGCGCCGGTATTGAAGTTCTGAACCGCGAGCATGTGATCTGCCACCTTGATGATGGGGCTGACGTATTCTTTGAGCTGACCGTCAACACCGGCAAGGGCTATGATGCGGCCGATAAAAACAAACCAGAAGATGCGCCAATTGGCTTGATTCCGATCGATGCAATTTATTCACCGGTTAAAAAGGTGTCATACGACGTACAACCGACCCGTGAAGGTCAGGTACTTGATTATGACAAGCTGACAATGAAGGTTGAGACCGACGGTTCGCTGTCGCCGGATGATGCCGTTGCCTATGCCGCGCGCATTTTGCAAGACCAGTTGTCGATCTTTGTGAACTTTGACGAGCCTGAATCGGCGTCGCGTCAGGATGATGATGATGCGCTGGAATTCAACCCGCTGCTGCTTAAGAAAGTTGACGAGTTGGAATTGTCGGTGCGCTCTGCCAATTGCTTGAAAAATGACAATATTGTGTATATCGGCGACCTTATCCAGAAAACCGAAGCCGAAATGTTGCGGACGCCCAACTTTGGCCGGAAATCTTTGAATGAAATCAAAGAGGTTCTGTCAGGCATGGGGCTGCATCTGGGTATGGATGTCGAAGACTGGCCACCGGATAACATCGAGGATCTCGCAAAGAAATTTGAAGATGCTTTCTAAATACGGGTGAGGGGAGACCCTCATCCGCGCGATCGGGCAATCCCGCCCCAAGGAGAGAGGCTGACACGCATCGGCCTCCAGACAAAGAAAAAAAACCTGTAGAAGGATAAGAAACATGCGTCACGCAAGAGGCTACCGCCGGCTTAACCGCACCCATGAACACCGCAAGGCGCTCTGGGCAAATATGGCCGGCTCGCTCATTGAACATGAGCAAATTAAAACAACACTTCCCAAGGCGAAAGAACTGCGCCGGGTGATTGAGAAACTGGTGACCCTAGGCAAGCGCGGCGACTTGCATGCGCGTCGTCAGGCTGCGGCTCGGCTCAAGGAAGACCAATACGTCAGCAAATTATTTGATGTGCTGGGACCACGCTATAAAGATCGTCAGGGTGGCTATGTCCGGGTCATGAAGGCCGGATTTCGCTATGGTGATATGGCGCCGATGGCAATTATCGAGTTTGTAGACCGCGACCCCGATGCCAAAGGCAAGGCAGACAAAGAACGCGTGGCGCTGCAAGAGGCAGCAAGCGTCTAAACAGCTGAAAAGCTCTGTACTGATTGAAAGCCACAGCCCTGCGCCGTGGCTTTTTTCATTAGCAGTGCGGCTAAATCACTCGGAGGATCGGCGTAGCGTGGCGCGAAATTCAGACAACTTAAACGCGCCCAACGCCTGCGCAAAACCCGCATAGCTGGCAATGCCTGCGAGGATCAGACCGGTCAGTGCAAGATACCGCCAGCCTGCAATTCTAAAGCTTGGTTCGGCGAGGGCCTGACATAGATACAGCACCACACCCATCGCCACCGAGGCTGCTAGGATCCGCCAAAACCTGCTTCGGAAGCGCGTATCAAATTGGGCCTCACGACCAAATCGCCGTGCCCCCAGGGCCAATAGGCCCACCATGGCCCAGCCTGCTGCACTGGTGGCAATGGCGGGGGCTAACCACCCAAATATTGGCATAAGACCCACAGCCAGCGCGGCGTTCACGATCATCGAAACGATCGCGTAACGGAAGGGTGTGCGTGTATCTTCCCGGGCAAAAAACAGTGGTTGCAATAGTTTTTGTAATATGAAGGCAGGCAATCCAAGACCATAAATTGCCACCGCTTTGGCCATCGCGGCACTGTCGGCTGCGGTCGTGGCACCGCGTTCAAACAACACTGAGACCAGCGGTAGAGGGATCACACATAGCGCCACTGCAGCAGGCAGGGTCAGTGCCAGTGAAATTTCGGCGGCACGGCTATAGGCGGCGCGCGCGCCGCTGGCGTCCTTGGCCTTCAGTCTGCGCGACAGATCAGGTAAAAGCACAATGCCGATGGCGATGCCGACCACGCCCAGCGGCAATTGATACAGCCGGTCAGCGCCATAGAGCCAGCCAACTGCTTTGTCAAAGCCACTGGCCACCTGTTGGCCGACAACGAGGTTGATCTGCATCACTCCGCCGGCCAAAGCGGCTGGAACCGCAATACCCACAAGGCGGCGCATGTCCTGTGTCCAGCGCGGCCGTCCAATGCGCAGGCGCAGGCCCGCGCGGCCTGCCGCAGTCCACACCAGTGCCAGTTGGGCGACCCCAGCAACAGGCACGCTCCAGACCAGATAAAGCACCGCCTGACCGCCAGTCATCGTGGCGGCCAGCAGGGCTACAATCACCAAAATGTTCAGTACAACAGGAGCAGCCGCGGCGGCGGCAAAATGTCCACCGGCGTTTAAGACACCAGAAAACAGCGCCGCCAGAGAGATAAAGAAAATATAGGGAAACATGATCCGGCCAAAGCCCACAGCCAGATCAAAGCGTTCGGTGCCGCCAAAACCGCCGGCAGTGGCCCAGACCAACGCCGGCATAAATATCATTGCAGCAGCCGTCAGTGCCAGTAAAACCAACGCCAGACCGCTCAGCGCATCGGAAGCAAAGCGGTTGGGGTTTTCCCCGGACTGATATTTCTTTGAGAACATTGGCACGAAGGCGGCATTGAAAGCGCCCTCGGCAAAAAAACGACGAAACATATTGGGCAGGCGGAAAGCCGCAACAAAGGCATCCATCACCGGACCGGGGCCAATGACGCCAAACAGGATAATTTCACGCAATAAGCCAAGTACACGGCTTATCAAGGTCCAGAAACCCACAGTTAAAAACCCATAGGTAAGGCGGATCGGTTTCACGACGCGGCCCTTTCACGGCCGGCGGTAATCGCCCCGCGAAGTTTTTTTTCAAGATATTTCTGTTTCGAAGTGGAATGGAGCTTAAGCCCAAACATATCTTTGACATAAAAGTTATCGACCACCTGTTCACCATAGGTCGCCACAACCGAAGAGGCGATATAGATATTGGCGTCTGCCAGCGTGCGGGTCAGATCATAGAGCAGCCCTGCACGGTCCCGAGTGTCCACTTCAATGATCGTGTAGATTTCGGAGCCCTCATTGTCAAAGGTGATCGAGGTTGGCACTTTGAACACACGTTCGCGTTTCTTGACTTTGTCGCGGTCCTTGATGGCTTCTTTGGCAAGGACCTTACCACTGAGAATTTTTTCAATCATCTGCTGCAGGCGCGGCAGGCGGGTTGCCGAATAGGGCTTGCCCTCGCCATCCTGTATCCAGAATGCAGCCGTCGCATAGCCGTCTTTTGAGGTAAAGGAACGGGCGTCGACAACATTCGCACCAACAAGGGCCAAAGCCCCTGCGAGGCGCGAGAAAATACCTGGATGATCAACGATTGCAAAGCAAACCCGGGTTGCATCGCGCGCCCCTTCGGGATGCAGGTCGATGCGAATTTCATCCTCTCGGATTCCTTCAAGCAACTGGGCAAACAAGGCATGGGTACTGACGTGCAGCCCCTGCCAATAGGTTGGGTAATGGCGGTCAATCTCGCGCTTTAATGCGGCTTTCGACCACTGGGGCAGTGCGGCGCGCAGGGCGCGTTTCGCCTCGCTGCCGATATTGTTGCGGTTCAGAGCCTCAAGCCCCGTCTCAAGCGCTTTGTGGGTCTCTCTGTATAGAGACCGCAGCAGGGTTGCTTTCCAATTGTTCCATGTTTCAGGACCAACACCGCGAATGTCACAGACCGTGAGTACGGTCAGCAGGTCGAGACGTTTGACCGTCTGCACCGCCTTGGCAAAATCACGGATGGTGCGCGGGTCGGCAATATCACGTTTTTGCGCCATATCCGACATCAGCAGGTGGTGTCGCACAAGCCATTCCACAGTTTCGCTCTCTGCCCTGTCGAGCCCAAGACGCGGCGCCACTTTTCGCGCGATCCGCGCCCCCAGAATAGCGTGATCTTCGTCGCGCCCCTTGCCGACGTCATGCAGAAAAAGCGCAATATAAAGGACTTTTCGGTTCAGGCCGGTTTTAAGGATATGGCTGGCGAGGGGAAGTTCTTCTATCAGTTCGCGGCGTTCAATCTGCGCCAGATTGGTAAGACATTGGATGGTATGCTCGTCGACCGTATAGTGATGGTACATGTTGAATTGCATCATTGCCACGATTGGTTGGAATTCCGGGATGAATTTTGCCAGAATGCCCAGTTCGTTCATGCGCCGCAAAGCCCGTCCGGGATTGCCATGTTTGAGTAACAGACCCAGAAAAATGCGCCCTGCAGTTTTGTCGTTGCGCATCGCGTCATCGACAAGATTTAGATTGGCTGTGACCAGCCGCATTGCATCAGGGTGGATCAACAATCCGGTGCGCAGCGCCTCTTCAAACAGGCGCAGCAGATTAAGTTTGTCGGTGAGGAAAAGCGTCTCATCACCGATGGCCAGACGATTATGCACCACTTTAAAGCCATCGGGTGGGCGGGGCTTGCGGGTAAAAATGCGCTGAAGCAATGGCGCGGCTTTGGCATGAGACGCTTCCAGTGAGGTCAGGAAGATCCGCGTGAGATCGCCAACGGCGGTGGCGTGCAAAAAATAACTTTGCATAAAATGTTCTACCGCACGGCGCCCGTTTTTATCGCGGTAGCCAAGTTTCTCGGCGATTTCGACCTGCAGATCAAAGGTCAGCATATCCATGGCGCGCCGGGTTGTCAGATGTAGGTGGCAGCGCACGGCCCAGAGGAAATTTTCGGCTTTCTCTAGCCTGGCAAATTCATCGGGGCGAAACACGTCCAAGTCCGCAAGGTCGTCAGTACTGGTGATGCGAAAGACATATTTAGCTATCCAGTAAAGCGATTGCAGATCACGCAAGCCGCCCTTGGCCTCTTTTACGTTAGGCTCTACCAGATAGCGTTGCCCGCCCTGTTTTTCATGGCGTGCTTCGCGCTCTTCAAGCTTGGCCTCGATAAATTCGCGCTCGGTGCCCTGAAAAAGATCCTGCCAGAGTTTTTCCTCAAGGTCTGTGGACAGCGCGGCGTCGCCGCACAAAAACCGCTGTTCCAGCATTGCAGTGCGGATGGTGAAGTCTTCTGATCCCAGACGAATGCAGTCGCGGATATTGCGGGATGCGTGTCCGACCTTGAGCCGCAAATCCCACAGGATATACAGCATGGTTTCAATGACGCTCTCAGCCCAGACGGTCATTTTGTACGGCGTCAAAAACAGCAGATCGACATCAGAGTGCAGTGCCATTTCGCCACGGCCATAGCCCCCGACTGCGATAACGGCCAGACGCTCTGCGCTGGTTGGGTTCGGGGCGGGATGAAAGATATCTTGAGCAAGATGATAAGCGGTTCGCACTAGACAATCGGTCAGTTGAGAATAAGCCCGGGTTGCGGCCCGCGCAGCCAGCGGCGCGGCGGCGAGGTCTGCCTCTATT
>Ga0115559_1002763_pt1 | contig 11068 bp, 11 predicted proteins | sample COGITO_mtgs_1105_3_FD_87281 | JGI IMG/M metagenome (GOLD analysis project Ga0115559, IMG submission 87281) | Pelagic marine microbial communities from North Sea - COGITO_mtgs_110506 | ecosystem: Environmental > Aquatic > Marine > Epipelagic | place: Germany:Helgoland, sampling site Kabeltonne... | reverse complement strand
GGTACAACGAATAACAGGGTGTTGCCTGCAATAAGCTTAAATCGCCTCCTACAAAAACACGCATCAATAGATTCAGAATATCATCCGACCCATTTCCCACAATCACTTGAGTTGCCTCCAATCCATGCAGCTCCGCGATTACCTTTCTCAACGGAGCACTCGTTGGGCTCGGATACTTCGGCAACAATGCAATCTCCGCTTGAATCGCCGGCCCCACCGTCGGACTCGCCGGATAGGGCAACTCATTTGTATTCAGTTTTATCCAACCTCCGTCGGTCGGCTGCTTCCCCGGGACATAGGCTTCCAATCCCAGCACATGTGCATTTGCCAGTTGCGACACCACGCCCACTGGTTCATCCAACGCTGTCATTGCAATTCTCCTACATCTTCAAATCGAATTTCCATCGAATTCCCATGCGCATCCAAATCTTCCAATTCGGAAAAGACTTGAACCACTTCGCGGGCTTTAACCAAGGATTTCCGATCATACTGAACCAAACTACTCCGGCGCATGAAATCAGTGATCTTCAATCCACTGAAAAATCGTCCCGTGCGTCCCGTGGGCAAGGTATGGCTCGGGCCCGCCGTAAAGTCACCCAATACCGTAGGCGTTTCATGACCAAAGAGCATCGCCCCCGAGGTCGTAATCTGGCGCTTCATTCGTTTAAAATGCGCTTTGCCCACATGTAACTCCAAGTGCTCTGGAGCGACAAAGTTAGCCACCTCAATCGCTTCGTCCAAATTGGCAACTTCAATGAACAAGGTGTTCTCTTTCAACACATGGCGAATCGCCTTCTCATGTTTCAGCTGCGGCAGTTGTTTTTTAATTTCCGCTTTGACCGCGTCCCGTTGCTTCGGGTCCGAATACACATAATAAATTTTCTCTCGCCCACTTCCGTGCTCAGCTTGAGCCAATAAATCCGCCGCCAACCAATCGGCACGCGCCGTATCATCTGCAATCGCGAGGGCTTCACTCGGACCCGGAAGCAGATCAACGCCCACTGTCCCAAAAACCTGACGCTGCGCTTCGGTCACAAAGGCATTCCCCGGTCCCATCACTTTATCGACCGCACGAATAGTTTGCGTTCCAAAGGCAGCCGCCGCGATCGCCTGCGCGCCGCCAATCCGATAAACTTCTTTGATCCCGCAAAGATGCATCCCCGCCAACATCTGCGGACTGATTTCGCCACTGGGACCCGGCGATGTAAATACCGCGATTTCCTTAACTCCCGCAATTTTAGCTAGGGTCGTCGTCATCACAATCGTTGAGACCAGCGGGACACTACCTGCAGGAATGTAAATCCCGACCCGATGGATCGGATACCATTGCTCTCCAACCAATGCTCCGTGCGCATTACGCCCCTGCCAGCTACGGGGCAATCCTTCCCGGTGAAAAGCACTTACGATCTTAATCGCTTCACGAAAGGCATCCCGGTGGCGTCGCGACAATCCTTTGGCCGCTCGCTTCAGATCCGCCTCGGGAACACGAAGCTCCGCCGCCGTCAGTTTCAACCGGTCAAACTTTTCCGTAAACGCTAAAACCGCTTCGTCCCCGTCACGTTGAACCGCTTCCAAAATGCCTGAAACCACCTCGGTGACTGCTTCGCTGCGATTACGCGAACGAATAAAATCGCCCAACTTACGCTCAAAATTCCGTGTGCTGTATTTTAAAATGCGCATATGCTTAAAAAGGATTCCACAACAAATCCCAATCGATCCATCCACTAATCGCAAGCTGCTTTAACCTGACAACTCTATTCCGCTTTCGGGAAGTAATCAACCACTCCGGCCTAACCTTCCTTACTCCCACTCAATCGTACTCGGCGGTTTCGATGAAATATCGAGAACAACCCGATTCACGCCCTTAACTTCGTTGATAATCCGATTGGATATTTTCTGCAAAAGCTCATGAGGCAAGTTCGCCCAATCTGCGGTCATCGCATCAATACTTTCAACAATCCGAAGCGCAATCACGTGGTCATAGGTTCGCTCATCCCCCATCACACCCACAGTACGGACCGGAAGAAAAACACAAAAACTTTGCCAAACCTTGTAGTAGAGATCCGCCGCTTTCATCTCTTCCATTAAAATCGCATCGGCTTCCCGCAGAATATTCAAATTCTCCCGGGTAATATCTCCGATAATCCGAACCGCCAAACCTGGGCCCGGAAACGGTTGGCGCCAAACGACCGACTTCGGCAAGCCCAACTCTTCGCCCAATCGACGAACTTCGTCCTTAAATAGTTCATTCAAGGGCTCCAATATTTTCATCCGCATCCGCTCAGGAAGCCCACCCACATTGTGGTGACTCTTGATCAATGCCGCCGGATTTCCATCGATTGGAACCGATTCAATGATATCCGGATATATCGTCCCTTGAGCCAAGAAGTCCACTTCTCCGATCTTCCCCACTTCCATCTCGAACACCTCAACAAAGGTGTTTCCAATAATCTTTCGCTTTTGCTCAGGATCGGTGATCCCAGCTAAGCGATCCAAAAAGATGTCCGCCGTCCTCGAGACAACTACATTTATATTGTAGTGATCCCCGTAAAGCTTTTCCACCGCAGCAACTTCGTTTTTCCGCAGTAATCCATTGTCGACAAAAACACAGGTCAGCTGATCGCCGATTGCCCGTTGAATCAAGGCAGCGGCCACCGAACTATCCACTCCTCCACTCAGGCCAAGGATGACATTTTTATCACCGACCGTTTTGCGAATCGTCTCGATCGAACGATCAATGTAATGAGCCATCGTCCAATCACCCGTGCAGCCACAAATATCAAAGAGGAAATTCCGGATGATATCCGTCCCTTGCTCACTGTGAAATACTTCCGGGTGAAACTGTAATCCGTAAAATCGGCGCTCTGGATTTTCAATCGCCGCAAAATCACTATTTTCCGTCTTCCCAATTGAATGAAATCCTTCCGGAAGTCTCGTCAGCTTATCGCCATGCGAATTCCAAACCTGAATCTCCTTTTTGATTCCATTGAAAAGCGGGCTCTCTTTATCCACAACCAACTTCCCTCGCCCATATTCACGCTCATTGCTCTTAAGGACTTCGCCGCCAAGTAAATGCCCCAATAACTGTATCCCGTAGCAAATCCCCAACACAGGAACCCCCATCTCGAAAATTGCCTTATCTGGCATCGGAGCATTCGGAGCCAAAACACTACTCGGACCTCCCGATATGATCACAGCACGAATCCCTTCGGCCTTTAGAACATCTGCCGATGTATCGTAGCGAAATACCTTGGAATAGACCTGACACTCCCGTAAACGCCGTGCAATCACTTGCGTATACTGGGAGCCAAAATCGAGAACTGCAACTTGCTGAGCCATGTGGAAAGCCCCAGAGAAAACCTTCCCCCGCCGTCTAGGGCAAGCGTGGAAACACTTATTCGACTAATTTGTCATCCTCTTTTCTCATAAACCCACTCAAAAATGGATGCGAAAATGAAAATGACTCCAAAACCGTAAGCGCAGACTCTATTTAAAACTTCAACGCACCGTTTCGAAACAAGCATTTAGGACACTCAACGGTCTCCCCTTCCTCATAACTGCCATAAAGCGCATCACATTTCACGCAGTGAAAAGAGCGATAATGGCGCTTTGAATCAAAATAACGACGATCCCGACGGTCATAAAAATGCCATAATCCAAAAAAGAAGAGGAAACCGATCAGCAAAAAAGTCGAAATTACAACATCCAGAGAAAGTTCGATCATATTACAAAGCGCCATACTACCCTTCGAAGCCTACCAGGCAATGTCGATTTCCATGCCTTCCTGAAAAAAGAATCGATCAGAGTGCCTCGTTATGGAATTGATTTGGCCTCAGAATGGAACAACGAATCACACGAATATAAGGTAGGCCTCAGAAGGAATTAGGGCGTGGTCCGACCGAGTCGAACCCTCAAACTCCAATAGGGAAAAAACGCTGTGGGCCCGTAGCGAACTTTGTGTCTTGCCTCGGCGAGCATCGCTCAAGGAAGCGTCTTACCCTCATAGAAAAAAAACGCCCGGAAAAATCCGGGCGTTTACTAAAATAAAATGGAAACAATAAGTCGGCGACTACTTAGCTTCTTCGGACTCAACCACATCTGCTGGCGCGTCAACTTCCGCAACCGCAACTGGTGCTGCGTCGTCATCAACGACAACTTCATCAGCTTCCGCTGCAGCCTTTACCTTCTTTGCAGAAGCAGGTTTCTGTTTCTTCTCATAACCTTCATCCGTCGATGGGATCAATTGAATCAAGGCCATTTCAGCCGCATCACCAATCCGCGTCCCCAACTTGTAAATACGCGTGTATCCACCTGGACGAGCCGAGAATTCCTGAGCCTTCTCCCGAAAGAGAAGGGCCACGGCTTGAGGATCGCGAACTTTGGCCAAAGCCAAACGACGCAAATGAATCGCACGCTCTGGACTGGCCGTTTGAGCCTTTTTCGCCATCGTAATAATCTTTTCTACGAATGGACGAAGAGCCTTCGCTTTAGGCAAAGTGGTTTTAATACGGTCGTGCTTCAGCAAAGCTGCTGCGAGATTCGCCATGAGCGCTTGACGGTGCTCTTTCTTACGACCTAGTTGATGACGATGTTTTAAATGACGCATGATCTTGTTTTATCTTGTTGATCTCTCTCTGCAGAGACCGCTTGTTTCCGACCGTTCCTTGTAATGTTCCTCAATTAAAAGTCGGCGCGGCTATCCAATAGACGCTCGTCGATTTTCATTCCGAGGCTGAGACCCAATTGCTCGAGTTTTGCCTTAATCTCATTCAAGGATTTCTTACCAAAATTACGATATTTGAGCATTTCCTGCTCCGACTTCATTGCCAACTCACCTACCGTTGTGATGTTCGCATTGTTCAAGCAATTTGCAGCCCGAACCGAAAGTTCAATTTCGTTAACCGACATGTTCAGCAACTTGCGAAGCTTATTTTGCTCTTCGCTGACTTCTGCTTGTTGGTCTTCAAATTCAACTTTGTCATCACTTACTTCATCGAAGACATCCAAGTGATGCTTCATGATCGAAGCGGCTTGCTTGATACAATCATCTGGAGTAATCCGACCATCCGTTGTGATCTCCAAAATGAGACGGTCAAAGTCAGTCATCTGACCAACACGAGTGTTTTCAACACTGTATTTAACCAAACGAACAGGGCTATAAAGCGTGTCCACGGAGATCACTCCGATCGATTGCTCTTCTTCCTTGTTGTCCTCACCCGAAACATAGCCACGACCAACCCGGATTTCGACTTCAGCTTGGAAACGCTTTTCCTCGTCCAAAGTACAAATGACCTGATCAGGATTCAAAATCTCGATATTTGAGTCCTCTTGGATACCCCCCGCCGTAACCGCGCCACTGCGCGTTACGTCAATGAGTAGACGAATCGTATCGCGCTTGTGCGAGATCACGAGAACCTTCTTCAAATTTAAAATGATGTCAGTGACATCTTCTACAATCCCGTCAACACTTTGGAATTCGTGCTGGACGCCGTCGATTTTAATCGAGGCAATTGCGGCTCCTTCAATAGAGCTAAGAAGCACGCGGCGCAAGCCATTGCCAATCGTATGACCGTAACCGGTTTCAAACGGTTCCGCGACAAACTTTGCATAGGTGCTGGATGCGCTTTCTTCCTCTTTAACGAGACGATTTGGGAGCTGAAATTTACCGAGTCGAATGGCCATTTTTTCTTCTGGTGTGTGTGTGAACTACGTGTGATACGGCAAAAGCAATGGAGATTAACGGCTATAGAATTCAACAATCAACTGAACGTTGATCCCTGTTTCGATGATCTCTTCGTTCTCTGGGAAACGATTGATCGTAGCTGTTAAGGTGTCCTCATTGCGAGAAATCCAATTGGGAACGTTGCGGATGCGAGTATCCTCAAGCGCACGCGTTGCCAACTGGCGGGAAGAAGTTGCTTCACGAACTTCAATCGTATCCCCCGCTGTTACTGCGTAACTAGGAATGTCTGTTTTCCGGCCATTAACTTTAATGTGACCGTGAGCAACGAGCTGACGAGCCATCCGGCGAGTCTTGGCAAAACCGAGACTGTAGATTACTGCGTCCAAACGCGTTTCCAGCAATTGGAGGAAAATTTGACCGGTAACACCACGGCGTGACTTCGCACGTTCGAAGGTCCGACGGAATTGTTTCTCCGTTAGGCCGTAAAGGAAACGAAGCTTTTGCTTCTCATTCAAACCAAGCGCATATTCAGAATGCTTGCGACGCAAGCGCGGTCCGTGCTGGCCTGGAGGATGTGGCTTACGATCCTGCGCCTTGTTCGGCGGAAAGATCGACATGCCGAAGCGGCGATTAATACGAGTTGTGGGTCCAGTGTAACGAGACATGGGTCGAAATTCTTTCTAAATGGAGTTCTAGTCGATAGGTGGATTAGACGCGACGGCGCTTTTTAGCACGGCAGCCGTTGTGTGGAACCGGAGTTACGTCGATAATCGCCGTAACAATCATCCCGAGCGACTGAAGTGCGCGGATAGCACTGTCACGTCCCATACCTGGACCTTTCACACGCACTTCCACTTCCTTCATGCCATGCGATACAGCCATCTTGCCTGCATCCTGAGTCACCACTTGCGCGGCATATGCAGTGCTCTTACGGGAACCACGGAAATTCATTTTACCCGCACTCGACCAAGAGATGACGTTTCCAGCAGGATCACAGAAGGCTACCTTCGTGTTGTTGAATGTCGCTAGGATATTCACAATCCCATGAGTAACATTCTTGCTGCCTTTGGCCTTACGAATCGTAAGGTCAACTTCACTCTTCAGTAGATCCGCCGCCGTTGGTTGGGCTGGACGCGGTGCTTCTTCTGTTTCACCCTTTTCTGCACCATCTGCTTTAGCAGTGGCGGCTACGGAGGTTGCTTTCTTTTCCGTAGCGGAAGTCTCGAGCTGTTGCTCTTTGGTTTCTTCTTCGCTCATGATATTAATAAAAGTCTAAATATTATTTCTTGTTCAACCCACCAACAGCCTTGCGCTTACCTTTACGGGTCCGGGCATTGGTTGATGTGCGCTGTCCTCGACACGGAAGTCCCGCACGATGACGCTTGCCACGATAAGACTGAATAGCCTGGAGACGTTTGATGTTAGCCGATATCTCACGACGTAAATCACCTTCAACCCGGACATTCCCCTTAACGACCAGCTCGGCAATCGCGTTCAGCTCTTCCTCGCTCAGCGTATGTGCGCGACGATCGACATCAATCTTAGCTTGCTCACATAGGTTTTGAGCAGTCGCTAGACCGATTCCGTAAATGTAATTTAATGCGAAAGGAACTTTTTTGTTCCCTGGAATTTCTACACCAAGAATACGTGGCATGATCTTCTAATGTTAGTTATTTGAGAAAGAGTTATATTCCCCGAAAGGAACGGTGATTTTTTGCCGCCCACTAAATTAATCCTTAGTTTCGTGCGAAAAGAGTTGATGCAACGGGAGCCCAGATAGGCTGTCAAGTGATTTTACAGATTTCGCGCAGTTAGCACGACATTCCTCCTCTAAATTGTCCGCGTTCGGGCAATCCTTCATCAGGAATTGTCAAAATCTCAGGCCCTTCCCTTGTAATTAACACACTGTGTTCAAAGTGAGCCGCAGATTTCCCATCTGTAGTTAATGCTGTCCAGCCATCGCTTCCCATCGTTACCCGAGGCGATCCCAGCGTGATCATCGGCTCAATAGCCAAAATCATTCCTGGTCGCAACTTGTCTCCACGTTTCCGTGGTCCATAGTTCGGTATTTGTGGCGCTTCATGCATCGATCTCCCGACACCATGCCCCACAAAATCACGAACAATCCCTAGCCCTTTAGGGGCAATAAACGATTCCACTGCATTCGAGATATAGCCAACCCGGTTTCCCGAGCGAGCCTGATCAATCGCACAAAAAAGTGCGTCTTCAGTTGCAGTGAGCAAGTATAGATCTCTTTCCTTAACCTCCCCGACCCCGAACGTCCGTGCATTATCGCCAATCCACCCATTATAGATGATCGCGATATCCAGAGATATAATATCTCCTTCATGCAAAACACGACGCAGACTGCCAATTCCATGCACAATCTCATCGTTAACCGAGAGGCAAGTATAGGATGGAAAGCGTAAACTCCCGTTTGGGTAGTTAAAACAAGCGCTCTGGGCGCCATAGCTTTCAATCAATCGCTTACCTTCTTGGTCGAGGTCGTAGGTGTTAACACCAGGAGCAATCAGTTTGGACAATTTGCTGAGGACGTTTGCGGCTATCGCACACGACTCACGCATCGCTTTTATCTGATCTAAACTTTTAATCGGGATCATCGATCCGAACTCCGGCCTGACGGTCTCAAGTAAATTACCCGAGAGGCGTTGGCACCCATGTTAAAGAACAATTGTCTTCGCGCTGAATCGTTAAACTCTGCGCGAACACTGGTTGAATAATCAACCATAGAAATAAAAGTTAAGCCCCCAAGCAACGAGCCCGAGGATAAACATCAGCGCGATCCAACGCCACACAGGGCGTGTTTCATTTAACAGATTGGCATCAACAAGTTGACGGGTCCGCGCTTGGCTGCGTCCTTTGATCCGACCCTTTTTCAAGAATCCATCGTAATGACGTTGTAAGAGATAAGTCTCCACTTGCCGTAAAAAGTCTAAAAGAACACCCACAATAATCAAAAGCCCCGTTCCCCCAAAGAACTGTCCGGCTTGATAAGGGACGTGCATAAAGCTGTAAACCGCATCCGGTAAAACCGAAATGATAACCAAGAAAACAGCTCCAGCTAAAGTAAGACGGGTCATCGTGAAGTCGAGATAACGAGCAGTTGGCTCACCCGGACGAACGCCTGGAATATAACCGCCACCACGCTTCAGATCATCAGCAATTTGAACCGGCTTAAACATAACCGACACCCAGAAATAACTGAATAAGAAGATTAAGGTTCCAAAGATAACATAATACGAAACTTGCCCACGGGCGAACCAACCGCCAACCGTGCTCAACGCATTTCCAAACCAGCTATCAACCCCAATCCATCGACCCACACGATCAAAAATCGTCACAAAAAACATCATGATCGCAGAGGCAAAGATGATCGGCATCACACCCGAATAATTCACCTTCAAGGGCATGAAACTACTTTGTCCTCCCATTACCTTCCGGCCAACAACACGTTTAGCGTATTGAACCGGAATCTTCCGGACGGCTTGCACTACCATGATAACGCCACCGATAACAAGGAGGAGGAAAAGCAACATGATCAAGGCCATCTCAGGTCGCAGTGCCGCAGTTTGTCCAACCGGGGCCGTAAACAGCTGATAAGTCAAGGTAGCCGCAGCCGGCAAATCAGCAAGGATACCTACCGTAATCAAAATAGAAATACCGTTCCCAATTCCCTTTTCCGTGATCTGCTCACCAATCCACATGAGGAGCGTCGTTCCGGCCGTTAAGAAAATAACCGCCGTGATGCTAAACCAAAATGGATCAGCAATAATGATCGCTCCATACCGCTGTGCATCATAACCGGGAAGCATCGTCGCTGGATTTTGAAGCGTCGCCAAAATCAAGATCGCTTGAACGATACAAATCACAACCGTTGCATAACGGGTATACTGCGATATCTTCTGCCGTCCAGTCTCCCCCTCTTGCTGCAAACGGGCCAGACTTGGAATCGCAGCCCCCAGCAATTGGAAGATAATCGATGCACTGATGTAAGGCATGATGCCCAAAGCAAAAAGCGCTCCCTTCAGCAGGGCACCTCCCGTAAACATGTTGTACAAGCCTAGGATCGACCCCCCGCCTGATCGGTTCTGATCGGCAAAGAAAGCCTGCAAAGGCGTTGGATCCAACCCGGGCAATGGAACATTAGCCCCAACCCGAGCAATGAACAACAAGAACAAGGTTGTGAAGATCTTTTCCCGAAGCTCGGGAATCTTAAAACTGTTTACGAATGCAGAGAGCATTGGGAATGTAGTGATCTATTGATGAAAAAAGGCGAGAAAGATAAAACCGTTCATGAAAAAGAGTTTGTTCATAACCAACAAACCCCTCTTCCGATTTATTCCTCCGACGCTTCCGCAACAGAATTGCCGAGAAGAACGGTTTGACCACCAGCCTTTTCGATTTTTTCCTTTGCTGAAGCAGAGAACTTGTGAGCAGAAACTGTCAATGCCTTCGAAAGGTCACCCTCTCCCAAGATTTTGATCAGTTTATCGCTGGTCCGAAGTAAGCCGGCGTTAACCAAGCTATCCTTATCGACAACGTCACCACTGACGCGCTCGAGATCGGAAACATTAACAATCGCATAATCCGTGCGGAACTGCGCATTGCTAAAGCCACGTTTCGGAAGCTTACGATAAAGTGGAATATGACCTGATTCAAAACCAGGACGTTGACTGAAACCTGAACGTGAACGTTGTCCTTTGTGACCACGGCCCGATGTTTTACCGAGTCCTCCGCCTTCACCGCGTCCAACGCGTTTACGTTTTTTGAATCCGCCGCTTTTAGGTAAATTGTGTAATCGCATGAGTATTAAGCTCCTATATGTCCGCTATTGCCTCGCCTCTTAAGAGCGGCGCAAAGCATAAATTTGTTCTTTTGAACGAAGTTGAATCAAAGCATCCAACGTCGCATAAACCGTAGCTGCCGGATTGTTCGAGCGTAGACTCTTCGTCAATACGTCCTTCACTCCTGCCGCTTCCAATACCGCGCGAACACCACCACCAGCAATAACACCCGTTCCGGGCGTTGCGGGACGCAACATGACGCGACCACCATCGTGCGCTCCAATAACATGGTGAGGAATCGTGTTATTCCGACGATTGATTGGCTGCATATTCGCTTTGGCACGTTCAGTCCCTTTACGAATACACTCAGGCACTTCTTTGGCCTTACCATAACCAACACCCACATTACCATCACCGTCACCGACAACGACCAATGCAGAAAAACTAAAACGACGGCCACCAGCGACAACCTTCGAACACCGATTGATGTGAACCACCTTCTCGATCAGTCCACTATCCTCTTCTTCAGGAGCCTGACGATTGCCACGACCGCGACCGCGACCGCCTCCAGGACCACGTC
>Ga0115559_1002762_pt1 | contig 11068 bp, 9 predicted proteins | sample COGITO_mtgs_1105_3_FD_87281 | JGI IMG/M metagenome (GOLD analysis project Ga0115559, IMG submission 87281) | Pelagic marine microbial communities from North Sea - COGITO_mtgs_110506 | ecosystem: Environmental > Aquatic > Marine > Epipelagic | place: Germany:Helgoland, sampling site Kabeltonne... | reverse complement strand
GATATTCAATCTTTATTGGACAGTGCCGACAGTATTTTAAAAGATCTGGCTGTCATGACGAAAAAAGGACGAGAATTTGTAGAAGATCCCGAGCAAGGACTGGAATTGAGGCTCAAAGAAGTCGACACTATTTTGATACAAGTCAATGAACTATTAAGCGAACTGACAAGGTTGACCCGAACCTCCAAAGGTATGTTGTTGGACTCTGCACCGATATTACAACAAAGTTTGAACAATGCAGAAACACTGACCGCAGACTCCATTGAATTGATGACACAAATGGATCAGTCCTTAAAAGAGTTTGATGATCAAATGTTGACACTTGGCACCCTAATGAACAGCTACGACCCAGGTACAAATAAAGAAATGGATGCCATATTCAGTTCTCTCCAGATGTCTACAAGTAGCCTCAATCGACTAATGAAGAGCATGGAACAAGGTCCGTTGCGTACCTTACGCAAAGGTGTTGAGGACGATAAATAGCCTGAGAGATACAAGATATCTAAAAATATTGTATCCTGTCGCTGTCTTACCAAACCCACAATGTACAAATTCCTTAAGAACAACCAGCGTTTAAACAATGTGATTCACTATTGAAAATCTCTACGTAAAATGATAAGGTTTAGTAGAATCTACGAGGTCAAAATGTTTCATAAGCCCACGTTGGCAAATAATAGATACGAATTGATCAGCCCACTTGGACAAGGTGGTATGGCATGTGTGTTTAAAGCTTTGGACACTCGATTAAAGGTCGAAAAAGCCATCAAAATTCCAAATCACAAGTGCCTCACCAACAAAAAGATTCGCGATCGATTTGAAACAGAAGCCACAACCATGGCCGTCTTACATCATAAAAATATCGTCGTTGTACACGACATTAGAGATGAGATGTATGAAGATCCAAATGGGATCGTTTCCATTAAGTTGGTTTACATGGTGATGGAGATGTTGCCAGGAGGATCTTTACAGGATCGCATTGATGATCATGGACCACTACATCCTCAACAAGCTATCGAGGCTGCGATTGCGATGTCACAAGGCCTTGGATACGCACACCAACACAATGTCGTACATCGTGATGTAAAATTGGACAATGTGTTGATTGGATCAGACAACACTCTAAAGGTTACCGACTTTGGGATTGCGCAAATTGATGGTGGTACCGGCATGACCCAAACGGGTGCAACCATGGGTACACTTGCCTACATGGCTCCAGAACAGAAATTGAGTTCCAGAAGAGCTACCTCTCTCAGCGATCTGTACTCCGTCGGTGCATCACTGTATGTGATGTTAACAGGCAGAAACCCTAGTGAATTGTATGCCTCTGATATTCAAGAGGAAGCGTTTGCTGATTTTCCACCTGAAGTCGCTGAAGTGTTAAGACGGTGTTGTAATCTTGACGTCAAAGAACGATATCAAACTGCAGAAGCACTCATTGAAGCGCTACAAGAAATCCGCTCTTGCTTTGGGTTGATACCGGAAGATACAAAACCGTTCTTTATTCCTAGGAAAGACGCAACCTTAGATCCTGACGACATCCTACGACAAGACAAAAAGGTCACCAACATGTGGACCACTCTGCTGGGTATTGACCCCGACGAAATGAGTGCGACTATGCCACGACCAAATGTGGTCAGACCTCAACATAAATCGAAAGATACCGCTTTGGATTTAGACTTATTTAGCACTGGTGGAGAAACAGATACCGCATTTGATTTACTTGGTTTAGACCTCACCGGTGGTCATACCGGTACAGATAGTTCGGAACAAAAAGAACCATCAAACCAATCAACATCTGCTGCGCCTCCTGCTCTTGGTACAATACTAGACTCAACTGCATCAGCACCACCTGTCACACTGCCAGAAAAGGAGAAGTCCAGTTCTTTGGTTCCATTCTTAACGGTTGGACTCGTTGCTGCGTTTGGCATTATTGGTTGGCTAACGACTCAATCGTCTCAAGAAGTAGAGCCTCTGACTCCAGTAGCACAACAAGCAACACAGAAGGACACGACAGAAAAGACGACTCCTGTTGCCGCTTCAAATAAAGAAAATACCACCACTGTCGATGCAACGGCTAAAGAAACAACTACAGCAAAAGAAGATTCTAAAACAGAGAAGACAGTCAATGCCAAACCGGCCAAAAAAGATGTCCCGAAAGAGACGGTGGTCAAAACAAAACCAAAGAAGAAAACCGTTGCGACTCCAAAGAAAGCGGCTCCTGTGGTCGTACAAAAAGTAACAGAGACAGCCAAAGTTGCTGCCCCCACTACCTTTGGAGATATTGTGGTGACAGCAAGACCTTGGGCAAAGGTTTTTGTGGGTGGAAAACCGGCAACGTGTGCTGGAAAGTCGCGAAACACCACCGCCTGCAAAATGACGTTACCGACCGGTCGAAACACAATCACTCTCCAAAATACCGTAGACATGACAAAAAAAGTATTAACCCTCAACATTAAAGAAGGTAAAAACGCTAACTCCTGTTGGAATTTTGAAAGTCAATCTCCCTGTTGACCTTCTGTTATTTACGTCCTCTCTTCTCAGATTCCCTCCGTTTTTCTCTTTGTCCTCAAGTCTACTCAGTTCATTTTTATGATGTGTTACGGTATATGCGTTCAATCGTTCAATCTTTCTAAATATACAGACGCATTGTCATTTCATTGTTTTATCGATTTCAGAGTGTGATGAAAAACAATCCGATACAAATCAGACGCAGCAAGTCTTTTTATGCATACTGGGTTGTCTTTGTTCTGGCACTGTTGGTTTGGTTGGTAAAGAGTCAAGCAGAACGAACACTGAAACAAGATCTAGAAGAAGCCGGACTGTTTTTTATTGAAACACCACTCTCTGTTCAAACTGTCGAGTTGGGCCTGTTTACAACCCTCGTTAAGTCGATAGCCATTCCCAATACAACAATACGAAATACTGAAGTGTCGTCCAACAGTATTGAACTTGATGAACTCCAAATTCAAGTATCCTTATTCAACATCCTTCAAAACCCCATCGTCATCAACAAAATTCACTTATCGGGACTGACCATTTATTGGAATGGAATCACAGGACAGAATATTCAATTTCTGATACAGCAACTCAACAAATCATTGCCACGAAAATCAAAAAGGTGGAAAAGACGACACAAAGATACCACCAATGAAGAACAGACCATACAAGTAGAAAATATTGTCGTCGACGATATTACGATCCAAACACAGTTCAACTCACACACAAAAGAATTTCGGATTCCGGAACTTGTGTTGTACGATGTGACTGGAAATAGTGAAGGCATCATTCGACAAATTTTAGAGCAAACCCGCAGTGGCTTTCAAAAAGTTCATACTGATGATACCGATGATATTGATATCATTCGTGAACCCAACTGAGTACATCCTTTCTCTATTGAGCCAAGTCTATTTCCACAGGAAAACTCAAGCCATCATGTGCACAATCTGCACCATCTGAATCACCAGCATCGTCATTGTCACCAAAAGTGACCAACATAAACCGAATCTCACCATTCGCGATGCTGATATCGTGCACCTTGTCCATTTTACCATTCTGTATAGATACATAAAAGGTTCCTGCACCCAGACTTGCTGTGGAAGCATTCCCCCAACTCCATGTATACCCATTGAAGTCAGCCCCTTTCATCAAATCCCAATCGTACAATTTACCTTGCCAACTGCCACTTTGTAATGGGTCTGTCAGACTGTCGTTGGTGGAGAACAGGACATAATCGTTGTATACCATCATTGCATCATCATCAAATTCAAACGCTTGAAAATGACCATCTTGATTGGCTTGAATCAATGGACGAATACCACAGATACCGGAACCAGAAGGCACTGTATACACAGATTCTTGTTCTTCGCGAGCTGATATTTCACCCTGCGTTGCTGAGAGATTTCCATTGTTGCCCCAATCACAACCACTGGTAGACGGAAAATCTACAATCCACTCTACCGTCGATGTATTGTTACAAGACAAATCTGCGCCACTACAATCTTGATCGATGCCATCATCCAATATCTCTTGAGCATTTTGATTAACCGAAGGATCAGTATCATCACAATCAACATCCTCTGTAAATCCATCTCCATCATTGTCTTCCAACGGCTCAGTTGATGGCTCTGATCCTGGTTCACTTGAAGGTTCACTTGAAGGTTCAGTTGATGGCTCTGCCCCTGGCTCACTTGAAGGCTCTGAACTTGCTTCGTTCGAAGGCTCTCCAGAGGGCTCCGATGAAGGTTCAGTAGCCGTATCCGTGACACCACTGTCTGTAGTCACAGCGTCATCCAACACATCATATTTTGTCACTGCGCTTCCAGGAGCACAAGCAATCAACACAGTCAGAGAAAATAGGCGCATTACAACCTCCACCTTAGATAATATTATATACCCCAATATAACCCACTATCAATGCTTTACGAAATGCAAAATATACTATATTCTGTATACAGAAATGGGAGTGAACATGTGGCTTTCGATAATGGCATTTGGATACGCAGAACCAATAGAAATAGAAGAGACCAATTCAAAAGAGCAATCTACTGTTCCAGTCTTGTATTCTGGAAAAGATGAACAAGCTACGCTGTTGCGCACTTCCAAAGCCAGTGGTCAATCCGTAGACCAATTACAAGCCATTACAACCATTGACCTAGTCGGACAATCGCCAATCCAACTTCGATACAAAGAAACAGAACAATGGAACCTCACTCCTGTCGAAACCTGTACTAGAGCAGCTGTGTCCAACGCTCACATTCGGAACTTGACACAAAAAGCAGACAACTATCTGAACTATTACGACCTATCAAAAGCAAGTTCAACCTTAAAGAAAGCAGAAGATATCGTCGTGTGTTTGCAAGAATTGTTCAATGCCGATGACATTAGACAATTGTATTTTTTGCGAGGTGTATTGGAACAAAGCAAAGGAAATGACATCGCTTCTATTCAAGCATTTTCTTCTGCCATTCGAATCAAACCCGATATGCAGTGGAACAAACTGTACAGTCCAGATGCACGTCCAAATTTTGACATTGCCAAAAAATCTTTTGTACAATTGACTGCTGTTCCCCTAGACATTTATCCTAAATCTGCAGCCAGTAGCCTTTGGATCAATGGAGCCCCCTTGTTGGACATGTTGGACAATGAGATGCCAACCATCAATGAAGGTCGAAACATCATTCAAATTGTTGGACTGGAGACGTTGACCTATGAAATTGAAGTCCCAGCAAACACCAATCAAATCGAACTTATTGTGCCATCAACAGTGTCTGTAAATGCCATTGATGGAATGGACAATCCTACTGAACAAATGGAACTGAGTTTGGTCTTAGAGCCCTTGTTGCCAATGAACAGCACCTTGTATATACACAATCAAGGTCGTGTTTGGGAGAGTACAATCGGTACCAAGCAATGGAATGAACTCGATGTCCCTCGTACTGCAGAGCTTCGACTGAACGCCAAACAAATCACGGCGCAATCTTTCTTTTGGACTGGAACAGTCATAACAGGTGCTTCATTGGGAATGGGTATCCGCAATTATTCAAAAGGATACAGTGCATACGGACAGGCTCAAGAATCAAACTCTTGGGAAGACTATGAAACCCATGCTCAATCATTAGAGGAACAACGAGGACAATACCGTGCAAGTTTAATGGGCGTGGGAATTGGTCTTGGGATTTCCGCTCTTAGTTATCAATGGGCTTTTTAAGAGACTTCGTTTCCGTGGGTTGAACCGTTGAAGGCGTCGTTTTGGGTCGATATACATAAGACGGTCGAACCTTCCAACCAATCTTGGGAATAAAGCGTCTACCAGCAGGGCGTATCGAGCGATGGTACTCATAATATTGCTTCAATCCAAATCCCAATCGTTTGTCTGCAGAGACAATCGTTCCCCATCTGTGCTCTTGTATGTCCTTTTTAATGTCTGCCACATACTCAACAAAGGGACCTCCCTCGTGATCTATGTCCCAGAGAGCAATCAAATGTGTCGTTGATGGATAGCCTGCTTGTACCGACAACCATGGAGAATGTGGTGACCATATTGGCCCCTGACTATTCTTAAACTCTGTCAGGACAACATCTCCTGCAAGACGGTCTTCCAATGATGGGACAAAATCCTTAATCGACCATAGGCCCCAGATACTCTGGAATCCCAGAGCAAAAGTCCACAACGCAGAACGGACAATCGTATCAAAATGTCCAACGCGATGTATCCACAAAGGTACCAGAACGCACATCGCCCATATACCAGGCATCAATACATTGGTGAATCCACCATGGTGTCCTCGCATCAATGCAGAAAATAAAAACAACGTCGTTCCAATCCAGAGATAAAAGGCCAGACTTGAATCTTCGTCTGCCCGTTGCCAAAAACCTCTCCATTGCGAAGGTCGAAACCACGGAACAATCGCCAACACCCATATTGCAATTGCAAAGGGAATCTGCCCCACTTTATGTGAATTTACAATCTTTGGAAAAATAGAAACATCGACCTGAGTCATCACCACAAATCCACAGACAGCGATCACCCAAGATGCCATCCTCCATATCGATCGAGTTGTAGATCGAGTATACAAGTGCCACCCAGCAATCCCACTCAACACCAACAGTGGCAAGGCAAACGGACGCAGCATCTCCAACTCGCTCAACCAGACCAAACGATGTCCAACGATTGGATGATTGGCTGGAACATCCAACAAGTAGGTCAAGAACAATCCATCCGTTGAATGTTCTAACCAACCGATGCTCACCAATGCTGGAAGTGCCGACCACAATCCAAACTCCAAGGCTTTACGCCAATCATGATTTTTCCATAGCCACAGTGCAATCGGAATTCCAACAATGGCCGCATTGTGCTTTGTTAGAAAAGCAATCCAACACAACAGTCCTGCCATTTTCAATCGTTCCAATCGAACGAGTACGATGGTCCATCCCAATAATCCCATCATGAGACCATCCGCTCGTGTTAAGTCAAAGAAAGTACCAGAGTCTTCATATGTGGAAAGCCACAGTGCACCACTCATCCAAGCCAAAGCAAAGGAACGTGTTTCTCGACGCACCCCGACAATCAAAGCACTCGTTGCCAATACAGTTCCCAAAATGGAAATCCCTCTGCCCATCCAATAATCCAACGTCCAAATCTCGGACAATGCTGCAATAATAGTGGGATACAATGGCGGATAAATATACGGAATAAAATCAGATGAAGGCACTACATAAATACCCAATCCCTCAGACAATCTAAGGGCATGGATGAGCATTCCCCCTTCCATCCACTCCAGATCATAGGGATAGTCCAATCGCAACACGACCGTGTACAACCAATACAAAAGAATGAAGGCAAACACGCTCCCCGCTGCTCTATCCATCCAAGGTGACGAAGTGTCCAATTTACTGTCCATGCTTTCCGTGAGGCTCAATCAGACGCATACGGTTTTGTACAGGGTCCAATACAACAGATGGTTGCGGTAGCACATCTGTGGATATAGATGGCAAGTCAACGGTGGGTTCTGCTATTTTGGAAACGGCTGCGGGTGAGCCCCCGAAGTATTTCAACCCCAATGCTCGTAATGCGACAGCTTCTGATGGTTCCAACGTTTGAATGGCCCCCAACGAACGTGCATGCAATAGGATTTTGGCAGTTTGTTCAACCACCTCAACCCTACAAAACGCCTCCATTAGACTCGTCCCCACACAAACCGTACCATGTCGATCCAACAACACAGCATCTTTCGACACCATTGCAGCACCAACTTGATTTGCCAATTCAATGGTACCCGTTCTACAGTACGGCAATGTTGGAATTGAACCAAGCGTTACCACAACCTCAGGTAATATCGCAGGTTCCAAAGACAATCCTGCAATGGTAAAAGCCACAGAAATTGGTGGATGCGCATGTACAACAGCCTGAATATCTGGTCGATGTTTGTAACAGGCTAAATGCATTTCCATTTCAGAGGTGGGCCGCCCCACTCCCCGCAACAGATTGCCAGCCATATCCACAACCAACAAGTCTTCATCTGTTAAAAAACCTTTGTGAGATCCAGATTTGGTGCACAAAATCTCTGTTTCAGATAGCCGAACAGACAGATTGCCATCCATTGCAACCACCAAACTCTGTTCGTACAATGCCCTTCCAATACGCAACATCTCGTGTCGCAACATCGCCTCAGTTCGCATACTGTTTCTCCAACTGCTTGTGCCTATCAGTGTCTATCTCGTTCCGCTCGACGTTCGCGATTGAACAAGTCTTTGAGAACGTTGTTTACAGACTTGTCTTCGTACAACATCAAATAAATCTGTTCTACAATCGGCATTTCGACCCCTTCACGAATTGCCAATTCTCGCGCAGACTTTGCTGTATATACACCCTCTGCAACCTGCCCCAAATCAGTCAACACTTGTTCGAGTTTCTTGCCTTCTCCCAACCCTTTGCCCACACGTTGATTTCTAGACAAAGAGGCCGTGCACGTCAACACCAAGTCTCCCATGCCTGCAAGTCCCGACATGGTCAGTGGATTTGCACCCAGTTTAACGGCAAGTCGTGTGATCTCTGCAAGTCCGCGAGTCATCAACCCTGCTCTGGCATTGAACCCCAGTCCACATCCTTCTGCGGCACCACAAGCGATCGCGATGACATTCTTCAACGCACCACCCAACTCTGCACCAACAATATCGTCTGTGTAGTACGCTCGGAACATACCGTGGTGAAAGACCTCGGCAACGGTATCGGCAACATGAGAAAATCGTGCCGCAGTAACAATTGTTGTGGGGAGTCCACCAGCTACTTCTTTGGCAAACGATGGACCTGCTAGAAAAGTCAACTGTGCATGATAGTGAACTGGCAGTACATCACGCAAAACTTCTTCCATTGTCATCAACGTTCCAGATTCAATCCCTTTGGAGGCACAACAAATTGGCACTTCTGGATTGAGAAAGGGCGACGAGTTTGTAACCACTGTTCGCATCACCTGAGAAGGCACCACAAATATTACCAGTTCAGCATCTCGAATGGATTGCTCAAGTGAAGCAGAGACTGTCAGATTATCTGGAAACGGAAAGTCCGGAAGATAACGAGTGTTGCAACGGTGCTTTTCCATTTCCGACACTCGGTCAACCGAACGGTTCCACAACCAGACTTCACGACCTGCACGTGCCAAGTGTAAAGCAATAGCCGTTCCCCAAGAACCTGAACCAATTACGGCAATCTTCATCGAACCTCCAATACAATACCCATCAGTATAACAAGGTCAGGCTCTAGCCTTCATCCCATGCAACAAAGAAATTGGCTCGACGACGATCTGCACTCGCTCTTCGGGCCCTTGATCGTGCCCAATCTCGAAGGTCTTTGAGTTGGTCATCCATCGTAACGGCCAACGGTACAATCTCTCGAACAGAATCAATGAGGTCATCGGTGTCCACTTCACGGCCATCGGCATACGATTTAAACATCGCCCCAACCACAACTTGTTCTAATTCTGCACCGGAATAGCGTTCTGACTCTTCCACGACAACCGTTAAATCAAAGTTGGCGGGGTTTCGATTTCTCTGCCGAAGGTGAATATCCAAAATTTCCAGTCGCTCGTGAGGATCGGGTAAATCCACAAAGAAAATCTCATCAAAACGACCTTTACGAAGCAATTCTGGAGGGAGTGCACGAACTTCATTTGCAGTGGCAACCACAAACACAGGTTCTTTTTTCTCCTGCATCCAAGTCAGCAAGGTTCCCATACTTTGTCTGGCGGCTTCATCTGTTCCAGCAAACCCTTTCTCCAACTCATCAATCCATAAGATTGCGGGAGCCAAACTCTCTGCGATTCGAATGGTTTGACGGAGACCATCTTCAGCGCCACCTTGTAAGACTGCCGCAACATCCAAACGCAACAATGGCATCTTCCACATTTGAGCAACCACTTTCGCCATCAATGATTTTCCACAACCCTGTACTCCGAGTAAGAACAAGCCTTTGGGTTCTGGCAATCCGTAAATTCTGGCATCTGGTGTAAACGCCAATTGACGTTGAACCAACCATTCTTTGAGAGAATCCAATCCACCTACAGACAAAGCACTGTGGTTGACATCCCAAAACTCAAGAAACTGAGAAGAACGAAGCATTCGTTTCTTTTCTTGTACTTGGAGAGCCAAATCGGCTTGTGTAAAGCCATTGCCTACCAACGCAATTCTGGAGTACATTCGTTTAATTTCAGATTCGGTCAAGCCCAATGCGCCTAGGACGAATTGTTGAAACAACGGGGATGGAAGTTGCAGGTCTTGTTGCTGACAAAAGAACGAAAACAAGCGATGGACTTCTTCGGAAGAAGGAAGAGGTACATCCACGGGAGTCACCAGTTTTTCAAGTTCCAAAGGCAAATCGTATTTGGGAGAAATCAAGACAACAGCATGCCCTTTTTGAACCATGCTCTGATTTTCGTCTCGTATTTTTCGAATCCATTGTACATTTTTCCAATCTTGATGAGCATCCAAAAACACCAACAAGGTCGGCTCATCATACGATGCTAGACGCTCTAAGGCTTCTGTGGCGGTACACGCTTCACCATTCAGCCCATCGCTGGTTCGCCAGACCCAAAGTTCCATATGTTCAGCCTGAACCACCTGACGCAACAGTCGAATGCTTCGATTTTCCTCATGACTGATGAGATACACAATCGGGTATCGTGCGCGTATTAGTGTTTGAATCTGGTCCAAAAACTCAACCATGTTTTCTCCTAGAGTCGATGGATTTGCACCAAACAGTTGTAATCGGGTTCGCCAGATGCTTCGTCGTATTTCCGCTCAATCAACGGATTGGTTTCGGGCCAATACGTTTGCAAAGCACTCCGTGCCATTTCTACGGGTCTGGCAGTGCCTTCGAAGGATGCCATTTCATTTGTGAGTTTTAGTCGATCGCCTTCCGAGACACCAAGTTCTTGTGCATCTTCAAACGACAAAAAGATGTCGTCTCTTCTCTTGCCACCTTGAAGAGTATCGGCCTTGGAGAATACCATTGAGTTGAACTGTTTTCCCCGACGGGTTGTCATTTTGTACCACCCTGTTGGCAATTTCGTATTTG
>Ga0115559_1002752_pt1 | contig 11086 bp, 8 predicted proteins | sample COGITO_mtgs_1105_3_FD_87281 | JGI IMG/M metagenome (GOLD analysis project Ga0115559, IMG submission 87281) | Pelagic marine microbial communities from North Sea - COGITO_mtgs_110506 | ecosystem: Environmental > Aquatic > Marine > Epipelagic | place: Germany:Helgoland, sampling site Kabeltonne... | reverse complement strand
CTATTCAAAAGCCGTTCAATTGTATTTTATTTTGAATAGGTTTTTGAATAGATATTGCCTATTCAAACGTGAACACATAGTGTAGATGTTTGAACGCAACCCTTTTTTGATGGTGTACACTTTCTTGGATAGGTATTCATTTATTGTCACAAGGTATTCAAATGAAAGAGAACAAACGTCAACACATCATTGAGATTGGAAAGGAGTGGCTTCAAAGTCACAGTGTAGATGCTTTAAGGATTGAGACGATTTCAAAACTTTCGAATGTATCCAAAACCACTTTTTACAAACACTTTTCCAATAAATATGACTTTATTGAAGTCATATTGAAACAAGAGTTTGAATCATACGTGAACGAAGTCCTAGGTATTATGGACTCTTCAAAGACTTTTGAGGATAAAATTCGCTCGACATTGGTCATCCGACAAGAAGGTCTCAGAACGATAGGTGCGATTGCCGTATCCATACATTCAAGTCGAAATCCGAGATTTGAACCATTGAAACAACTGTTGACTGAAAATACAGAGTTGGAAGATAGGTGGCGGAACATTTTGATAAGAGAACAACAAAACGGCAATATTAACCCTCACATTTCTGTAGATGCCATTTTATTCATTGATCGAAAGTTGAACGAATGTTTTTTTGATGTTGATTTTATTGCGATGTTTCCTGATCAAGTAGAACGAGTAAATGTTCTGACACAGTATTGGTTGAACGGTATCTCCAATAGAAAGTGAACGTTCTAGGATATAGAAAAAAGTTTGAAGTGTCGTTTTATTAAGATTGATCGATTGGTTCGTGTTTGTAAAATGGTGTACGTTTTTTTATAATAAAAAATAATTCGTACACCAAGAGTGATTGGAGTACAGTATGTATATTGAAACTTTGGTTTTAGGTTACATCCGAAGGGTACTCAAGTGAGGTTTTTATGAAATATATACAATGCATGTTGTTCCCTTTGGGACTCGCCGTTGCAATGCCAGCCTTTGCAGAACCAACGATGGAAGAGATTTTAAAGAAGGCTGACGACCTATTTCGACAAGATCATTCTATTGTCACGATGGAAATGACGGTTAAAACGAGTCGATATGAACGCAATATGAAAATGAAAGCGGTTGCACTTGGTACCGAAAAGACGATGATTACGATTTTGGAGCCTGCAAAGGAGGCTGGAACGGTAACCTTAAAGGTAGACGACAATATATGGAACTATCTGCCTAAGGTTGATCGAGTGATGAAAGTGCCATCTGGCATGATGGGTGGTTCCTGGATGGGCTCTCATGTTTCCAATGATGATCTTGTGCGTGAAAATCGATTTTCTGAAGATTTTGATTCTAAATTTATTCACATTCCGACAGACGGAAATCCTGAACGGATTTATGAAATCGAGTTGGTTCCAAAGGAAAGTACGGCCGTTGTTTGGGGAAAGATTGTCACTCGAAGTCGTGAAGATTTATTGCCCTTAGACGTTAAATACTACGACGAAGATGGAACGTTAAAACGAATTGATAAATTTGAAGACGTTAAAGAGTTTGGAGGGGTATTGTTGCCCACCAAGTTTTCTGTGATTCCACAAGACAAAGACGGTGAATATACAACAATGACATATACGAACGTGGATTTCGTTACGCCAGTCTCAGCCGATATGTTTTCCTTACAAGCTCTTCGCAAGTAGACATACAATGGCTTTTCTCTTTCAAGTTGCATGGCGGAATGTTTGGCGCAATGGTCGAAGAACATTGATTACAGCCACTGCAATGGGTGCTTCTGTTGCCATTTGTATCTTTTTATCTGTATTCACCAATCAGTTCTATTCGGTATTCTTTGATTTGTTGGTTACCCAGAAAATGGGACACATTCAGATACAAAATGTAGAATATGCCCAATCGAAATCGGTACACGACACCATTAAAGGTGGTGACAAACTGATAGAGGACTTACAGAAGTTGGATGGAACCAAAGGGGTTTCTGCTAAGTTGTATGGCAATTTGTTGGTCTCTGGCACAACGGATTCTGCAGGTGCTCAAGTTGTTGGTGTATTTCCAGAAGCCGAAAACTCAGCTCGTTCAGCTTCCGATCAAATTGTCGATGGTGCTTATCTTTCGGGTTCAGCCTCAAAGGAAGTAATTGTCGGGGCGACACTCTTTGAGGACTTGGATTTGGCATTGGGTGATGAACTGTTTGTTTATACACAGGCATCCGATGGCTCGATGGCCTATGATCTCTACAACTTGGTCGGTGTATATAAGAGTGGTGCAACAATGTTGGATCGCGGAATACAATTGCATATTGGTGATTTACAAGAGTTGTTGCTGTTGGAGAATCAGTATCATGAAGTATTGGTTGTCGACCAGGAGTTGGAGCATATTGAACAGCTTCATTCCGATATTCAGTCCATTTTGCAAATAGAGGATTCTGTTCAAGCCAAAACATGGTGGGAAACATCACCCCAAACGAAAGAAATGATGGCAATGCAAGATGTGACAGCGGTCATCTATTTGGGTGTGATTTTCTTTATTGCTGGGTTTGGTATATTGAATACCATGCTAATGGCTGTCTATGAAAGGACACGTGAAATCGGAGTCATGTTGGCTCTTGGTCTACAGAGGACTCGGATAATCCAGATTATTGTCATTGAGAGCACTGTTTTGGCAGCTTTGGCGAGTGTTTTGGGTGTATTGATGGGTGGGTGTATTAATTATTTCCTCAGTATTCAAGGATTGGATTTAAGTGGGGGTACCGGTGAGCCTTTACAAATGATGGGATTGAACTTTGAGCCTACGATGTATGTTGAAATGCAACTGGGCTCTTATTGGATACCCGTGGTTGGATTGTTTGTTATTGCAATCTTGTCATCACTGTGGCCGGCATACAGAGCATCTCGCCTTCATCCCGTAGATGCGATTCGGAGCGAATGATGTTGTTGCAAATGGCTTTTCGAAACTTACGAAGAAATCTTCGACGAACGATTATTACCTCGGCAGCCGTGGCTGTTGGTATGATTGTTTTGGTCATGTCCAACACTCTTCGGGCAGGTCAGTATGACGATATGATCAGTTCGAGCGTTTCTCAGTTGGCGGGACATGTTGTTGTTCAACATCCAGAGTATCAACAGGAACAAGAAACAGAATTGGTTGTGGAAGACGTCGATGGCTTGGTTGCTGCCCTGAAACAGGAAATTCCCAATACAGTGATAACCACGAGAACACGATTGGGTGGGATTTTGGCTTCTTCCAGTTCGCCTACAGTGATTGGTTTGACAGCCGTAGATCCCCTTTCAGAAGGTAAAGTCTCCGATATGGCTGATAAAATTGTAATGGGAACTTGGGTGCAGAACGATTCGAAAAGTATTGTAATTGGTCAAAATATGGCGGATTTACTACAAGCAGATTTGGGAGATCGATTGGTGTTTACCACGTCGGTTGATGGGGAGATGAACTCTCATTTGTATCGGTTGACAGGTGTTTTTCGGACCGGTGCAGAGGAAGTAGATGCATTTGTTGGTTATGTATCCATTGCTTCTGTTGATACAGTACTTGGCCGTCCCAATACAGCCAATCAAGTAGCAGTACACCTAGGCAATGCCAGTCAAACCAATGCCATTCTAGAACGTGTTGAACGTGTGGTAGAGTCTCAGGGACGAAAGGATGTTGCTGTCCAACCATGGCCTGAAATCTTACCGGATGTCATTGCAATGATCAAAGTCGATCAAGTCAGCAATGAAATGATTTCCATATCGTTGATGTTTATTGTTGCGATGGGAATATTGAATACCATGTTGATGAATGTGTTAGAGCGCAGCAAAGAATTTGGTGTGTTGATGGCCATCGGGTTGAAAAAAGGTGCTCTGGTTCGAATGATTTTATTGGAAGCGGCTTTGGTTGGTATCATTGGTGGTTTGTCGGGTGCCGTTTTGGGTATGATGGCATCGTATCCGATTGTGGTTAACGGACTGGACTTGACCAAAATGATGGGTGAAGGCATGGTGATTAATGGTGCTGTTGCGAGTACCATATTGTATGGCCGATACGATTTCCTGTGGATTGGTGGCTATATTCTGCTATCAGTTCTCTGTGCTGTGCTGTCTGCGCTGTATCCAGCATGGAAGATTCAGCAATTAACCCCTGTTGACGCCATGCGTAGCTAATGCCAAGCGGCAAATTTGTAAAGGAGTGATCATGTCTCAAAGCACTGTTACCGTTACGGATGTTCATCGAGAATATCAGCAAGGTGAGTTTACCGTTAAGGCTCTACAAGGAGTCTCGTTGTCAATAGAACCAGGTGAGTTTACAGTATTGATGGGTTCTTCAGGGTCTGGTAAAACGACGTTGTTGAATATCATTGGTGGATTGGATTCTCCGAGTACAGGGTCCGTAGAGATCGATGGACAAGAGTTGTCTTCAATGGCCGCCAATGATTTGTCTGATTTGCGCTTGCACAAGTTTGGTTTTGTGTTTCAAGCCTACAATCTCATTCCTGTATTGAGCGCATTTGAAAACACAGAATTTGTGCCTCTCATGCAAGGTGTTGGAGTAGAAGAGCGAAAAACACGGTCAATGGAAATGCTCAAAGCAGTGGGTCTAGAAGGAATGGAAAACCGTTTGCCTTCAGAATTAAGTGGTGGCCAGCAACAACGAGTGGCAGTGGCTCGAGCATTGGCGGGGAATCCGATGTTGATTTTGGCGGATGAACCTACAGCAAATCTCGATTCAACAACGGGTAAGGAATTGATAAAACTGATGCGACACTTAAATGAAGACAAAGGGGTCACGTTTATATTTGCGACCCATGATCCGAAGGTCATGGATGCTGCCAAACGAGTCATTCATTTAGAAGATGGTCGGATTGTTGAGGATGAACGTCGGTGATGTTCTGGATTGTGTTGACTTCGTTGAATAGTGCGATTGCAGAAGTCAATGGATTGGAAGGGCTGCAACTGAATGCAGATGTCAAAACGTTCTTTGTGACGGTTCATCCATATGATCATATTGTAATGCCTCCCAGTGATACGGCTCAAGCATTTTTAGATGGGCGTATCAAAGTAGATTGGACGTTGAATGATTCGATTTCGATTGAAGCCCATCATGTTGTTACCGCAGGTACTCCCATGTACCAAACACAACTAGAAACGGAACTTCAACAGATGGGTGTGGAATTGGAAGGAGGTGCTACCACTATGATGACGGGAGTAGGCCTTCAAGCCCCTGAGGCGATTGACTTGTCGTGGCAATTAGAAGATACCGACTTGTTTTTACAAGGTAGAACAGACAGATTGTTTGCACAAGCCACCGTTGGGAAAAATACTCTGCGTTTGGGACGTCAAGCGATATCTTTTGGACATGGTATGGTGTTCAATCCGATGGATTTGGTACAGCCATTTTCAATTGCGACAATCGACAATGAATACAAAGCGGGAATCGATGCGCTTCGTATTGAACGATATTTTGGAATGACGGGTCAGATTACGGGCGTGGTTGCCTATTCTGGATCGTGGGACATAGAAGGGATGACTGCTGTTTTGAATGCGAGTACCACGTTTGGTTGGACGGATGTGTCTTTATTTACAGGTCTTGTACGTAGTGATAGGGTTGTTGGAACTGGTGTATCGACCAGTGTAGGTTCAGTTGGTTTACATTCAGATGTGACTGTGACTTTGCCAGATCCAAATGCTGAATCTGTGGAAGATCCTTTTACCAGACTGACAACCGGTGCTTTTTGGCGACCCTTTCCGTCAAGCAGTGTGACGGCGGAGTACTACTATCAAAGTTTGGGTGCTTCTGATTCTAGTCAATACTTGACTTTTGCACAGTCGGATCGGTATGCTCGTGGAGAGTTGTGGGTGATGGGACAGCATTACGCCTCTTTGGCTTGGGCACAAGAGATCACGCCATTGTCTTCAGGGACGATTGCTGTCATCGCAAATATTGGGGATGCTTCTATGTTGCTTTCTCCATCTTGGACCCTCTCTGTATCCGATGAGGTACAACTTGTTGCAGGAGGATACGTTGGACTTGGAGAACGGCCAACGCCAACTTCGGTGACAGAGATTTTATTGGATTCAAATGGTATGAGTGTACCTTCCGAGTTTGGGATGCTTCCTGGATCCGGTTTTGTCCAACTCAGAAGTTATTTTTGAAGGCTGCCGTTTTTTGGCCACATTGGAATGCCATCGTGTAGACGTCCAAAGGGTGGAAACTGCATCTCTCCCAATTCGCACACTCTTGGATTGTTTTCTAGAATGGTATGCGGTACCCATTTCGTTTGTTCTAGTGTTTTTGAACACCCAATGGTGGACACTTTCTGTGCCCATGGATGAAGCATTTTGTCTATGTCTTCAGGTGTTGGTGTTGAGTAGACTGAGATCAAGCGTGGTAGGGCACTTGGCGTAAACTGATTGCTTGATTGGAGTAGAACACCCCAAACGCTTTTCGGGTCTCTTTGGACGAAGCTAGATTCTGGTTGTTGAACAGCCAATCCAATCCGTCGACGAAATTCAGGACCCAAATAGGGATCAACAGATCCCAATGGGTAGGTTTGTTCAAGTGCTCTAAGTTCATCAAAAAGTCGTTCAGCAAATCGAGTGGCATTTCCAGTACAACAAATGGCAACGGGTGCCATACATCCACGAGTATCATAGGCAATAATGTCTTGTGCAACCCGTTTGACATCGATCGGATCATCTGTGCTGATGGCAAATGAAAAACGATGGCCGTAAGATTGCATATGGGCATGTGGAACAGTTGATTGAATGGATCTAATGTTGTCATCTTCTCCGAAGACCCACAACCAATCAGCCTCTGGCAAGTGTCTACTGTCATCGAAGGTAATTGGGAGATCATTGGCTTGAAATACCTGTATCCATTGTTGGACCGTTTGGGTTGAACCACTTGGTAGTTTAAGATGTACAGCAGCCCCTGATGCCAAAGCCAATGCAGTCCATTCCAGTCCTGCAGTATAGACGCCACGAGCCAATACGATTCCAATCGTTTTCGGTCGGTATTCAGAATCTTGAAGCATTTGGTGCAATCGTTGACTGTCATTTGCAAGAATAGAGTCGATGGCGCGTTCCCATCCGAGCAATGCTGTATTCTTAGATAGTCCTTGTGAGATTTCATGAACCTCGTCTATAGACCATGTACGTAATGTTTGTAGACTGTTCAACACGGAGTCAAAGGCTCTGGTGTTGTTGTGTGTCTCCGATTTTTTTAGGGTTCGGTTAACGGTAGTGGGCTTCTTTTGCGCTACAAAGAATCGGTCCACTTCTTCCACAGATAAAGAACAGCCTCTTGCATCAGATTGAGGCATTCTACCAAGTAATTCCATAGAACCATCATCATGCACAATTCCCTGGTCGCGTGTTTCAATTGCCAACACAGTTTGGTGGTTGGCTAAGTCCACAAACTTCAGCTGACCGACGTGGCCATTTGGCAGTGCCAACCCAGATCTGGGATCTACAGCAACCACTTTGAGCCAAGGCGGTGCTTGAAAATGAGATTCTAGCGTGGGGCACCACATTTGAGAACTCAACTCCGTCATACCGTACTCGCCAACAATATTTGCAGTTGGGAAAAGATGTCGAAGTCGTGCAATTAATTCTCGTTCATCAATTGCTTGTGTGCGTCCTTTAAAGCCTCCGGTAATCATAATCGTAGAACCGGACTCAAGTTTAATTGGAAGGGTACTGTTATTGACATCAGCCAGTAGAGAAGCCATGGCAAATGCTGTAGCAGGAATAAATTGTGCTGTGGTCACATTTCGTAGATGTTCAAAGGCTGCTTGCTTTAACACTCCAATTTCAGGGATGAAACACTGATGCATTTCGGGGGCAAAATATCGACACATGTGGCCAAGTGAAGATTCTGTACTTGTAGATACCAAAGAAACACCGTCGGTTGGAACGGAGCCTATAATGTAATTTCGTCCCCAGACAGAACCATGATCATAAACCTCAGTATCCAACAATCGATGACTGCCTCTTGGACCTGTTGTACCGCTGGTTTTAAAATGGTGTCGTGCCAACATGGGTGGAAAACATGTTAGAGAGAGGTCTCGAAACAACGTCACAGGTACTGCGGGGATATCTTGCCATCTTTGGGGGCGTTTTCCTTGCATTCTCCAGGCTGACCAACGACCATATTCTGGATTGCGCTCTATTTGATCAGTCCAAAGACGCAATGCTAGCGCTGAAAAGTCAGACTCAATATTTTGGTTCTGCTTTTCAGTTGAGTGTAGCATCCATGCTAAGAGTTCTTTTTTCAATCCAGAGTTGTACATGTGGTCTTTAGTGTTGCATGGATGGTGTGGATTCGGAGAAGTTGTCAACCAGTTTCCGAATGATGAAAACGAATTCTGAGACCAGTTCAGAGGGGATGTCATGTCCCAATTCGTCAAAGTAATGCCCCGTTGCATTGGGAATTGCATTGACAACTGCTTGTGCCCCAGCAATACACAACAAGGGGTCTTTATGTCCATGGATCACTGCAGTTGGATGAGGGATGTTTCGATAGAAGTTTTCTCTATCCCCAGTTGCCATTATGGCTGCAAATTGACGTTTGAATCCATTGCGATGATATCCACGCAAGTAGAGTGCCCGTCCTGCTTCTTTCAGCGTTTCGGGGGAACGTTGTAGATTGGGAGACCCTACGACGGAGAACAGGTATTGGAAATATTCTGCAAAGTCCTCGGCATTGTTGATGGTACTTCTTTTTAGCAATGCTCTGAGTGCTTTGGGTTTGGTCTGAATGCCATGTCTCAATTTGCCAGTGTTCGTATGCATTAAGGTGACAGTGTGTACCCGATGTGGATATTTGGCTGCCAAGATTTGTGCAATCATCGAGCCCATTGAAATACCAAGTACATGGCAGGTTTCAATATTTAGATGGTCAAGTAACTGAATGTGATCTTCGACCATGTCTTCTAGTGTGTAGGGTGCATTTACAGCCAAACCGACGGCTTGACGTAAAAATGCACTCTGTGTATTGGGTACTCCCATATGATCGAACTTTTCAGACAGTCCAACATCTCTGTTGTCTGGCCGAATCAATGAAAAGCCTTCTTCAATCAATGCCTCACAAAAGTCGGGGGGCCATTGCACCAATTGACCTCCAACACCCATAATCATCAACAAGGGAGTTCCAACTCCATCAACTTCATAAGCAAACGTGAGATTGGGAAGTTGTACGATTGGCATGTGGATCTCGGTTGGAGTACTAAATGATGAAGTGTAGGTTGGTTGACCAAGTGTTCAGAGGAAACAGAGCATCCTATAAAGATGACCTGTTCCCTGAGATGCTTTAAGCGACTTTGGTTTAGTGCTTTGCAGTATCCAACAGTGTACAGCCATCTGAATCCGCTGCTGTATTCATAAATTTCATTAAAGACACAATCAACGCATTGTTTTCTTCAGATTGATAGACAGCCTCGATGATTACAGACAATTCTGTTCCAGTGATCACCCATGGTTCAGAGAGGTCTGTGAATTTGTACAACAATACTTGTCCCAACGTATTGGATTCTGCACTCAATGTTTTTCGTCGCATCGATGCCAGTTCTGAACGGAACTTCATGGCAGCAGATGCTTCTTTTAAATATTTTAAACAGAAATCTTTCGCATTTGGATATTCTTCCATCAACTCTTGTTCTACTTGGATGAATTCAAAGTATCCTTCCAATAGACTTAAACAGTCGACAGCATCTGGAAGTAGATGTGTCCATGTTTCCATTAACTCATCATCCAATCCAACTGGGCGATAAGCGTAATCAGCCAAGATTTGTTCTTCTGAAATGACCTCATGGTTCAAGATTTCTGGATACAAATCTTTGAGAACAGAAATGACTTTCGCCAACACCAATACATCGAAGACATCTCCATGCTCACCTTCATGTGAAGGGAGAAGTTCAGATTCGGTGTTGCTGATGTTTTGGTATCCATGATTGATCAAATGACATGCATCGTTTAAAATCTCATTGATGACCCGCTGTGTATCGATATCGATGTTTCCATCTTCACACTCAGCTTCAGCCATTTCAGTGATTTCTTCATTGTAATAATCTTCTAATTCTGTTTCAAAGATTTCGTTGTCCATGGTCTCAAGGACTTTACTTAAGGTTCTTACATTGGTAGCATTCCAACGGAAACCATTGTCTAGAAATGATGATCCAGAGTAATCTTTATTTGGCTTTTTTGAACTCAAGATGTCACGATAGGCTTCATTGACCTGATCTTCTATACCCAATAATTGCTGGACAAGATTCTCTTGGATCGATGATTCCAGCGGCAAGGGTTCGTTGTCTATACCCCATTCATTTAGTAATTGATCTTCTAAGTATTCTTCTACGGCACTGTATTCGTGTTGAACGTATGCTGGTTGAGAACGGTCCCAGATATCCAAGTTGATGAGTGTATTGTACACATCATTCCAGTTACGGGTGTCCATGAAGAAGGTGTGTCCATGCTTTGTGCTGTGAAACTGTAAAGAACAAGGAATGACTTGGTATCCACCACTGGCTTTGGCTGCCAAATGAAATTCCAACCAGGTTTCTTTCAAGCGAAAGTAGGGGCTTGATTTTTTATCGGAGGCAGTCAATACATCTCGTCTTTTTGTAATTTCAGATTGGATGCTTTGAATAATTTGTTGACACTCTTGTTCGGTGATGATCCAGTATTGTGGATCTGTGTATTTGAACAATGGGATGACATCTTCTTCGTTGTAATCACGATCTCGCTCGGATAAACCCAACCACTTGTCAAAATAGGTACGATAGTCTTCACTGAGCGAGTCTATTTCATCCAGAGAACTGAATTCAGAACCGTGCAGTGTACGTCGTTGCCATTTGGATATATTCAATACATCAGTGTGTTTGTTGAATACCAACTTGTCAATCATATAATTGAGAACCTTTGTTGATTCTGCTTCATTGAGATCAAGAGTATGTTTACCATCCAATGAAACAAGTCTGATCGCTTGAAAATCGATATCTCCACTTGGTACGCTGGCCTTTTCGACTTCGGCATATCCAAGGGACAATTTTCGTTGAATTTCTTTGTCATAAGCCAATTGTGCTTGACGGAAATCTTTCTTTTCTT
>Ga0115559_1002751_pt1 | contig 11091 bp, 10 predicted proteins | sample COGITO_mtgs_1105_3_FD_87281 | JGI IMG/M metagenome (GOLD analysis project Ga0115559, IMG submission 87281) | Pelagic marine microbial communities from North Sea - COGITO_mtgs_110506 | ecosystem: Environmental > Aquatic > Marine > Epipelagic | place: Germany:Helgoland, sampling site Kabeltonne... | reverse complement strand
GCATCGATGATAATGCTTCCGATTCGGGCTGGTTCCAAATTGCGCTGAGCTCGAAAAATGCCCTCTGCGATTTTCTCGGGCAGATATTTTTTGTATTGCGGATCACTGCTCGTTCCGAGGCAAAAGTCCATGACACTGGGAGCGCTGTGCGTATGTGTGGAGGTAATTAAAATATGATCCGGAGGGATTCCCGTTTTTTCATAGGCTAAGTGTTTTGCCTGTTCACAGATATCGCGGGGGATCATGCAGGAATCAACCACCGCGATGGCAATCGATTCTTCATTTGATTGGAAGACAAAGCAACGGGCATGTAGAGGATCGATTATCTCGTTCCAGCGCTCTTCGGTGAATCCGCCGTTGCGAATTGCCGGAAGCGATTGAGGTGAGATGTCAATGCAATGAGCCCCGGCTTCAAAGGTTCCGTATGCAGGCAAAGCGACATGAATATAATAGAGAAAGGAGAGCAGGTAAGGGAGGCGATTAAACATAAACAGGGAGGTTTGTTGTCTTATGTGAACGCTGGGTGATGACTTTATTCCTGATAATAGCACTTTGGTTTTAGGCTGCTGATAGGACTCGTATCCATAAGCTATTTCGAACGAAGTTGGAAAATCGAAAATTGGGTTATCCGCTGATCGAGCTAAAAGCTCTTGATCTGCTTCAGGTGAGTGAATTGGAAATGAGCGTATCGAGAACGGTTGGAGAGGCTTAAGCCCCTTCATCGATTTCGAGGGCTTCAAAAACGGTTTGAGGGTTTGAAGCAGCGACGTGCTGGTAGCTTGTTTGTAAGGCAATTTTAAAGCGTTCTTCCATCGGTTGGTTCGGGCGCCCGAGGTTGAGTGCGCGTTCGTTCCATTCATGAATCCGAGCTTCACTTACAGAAGAGAGGGCGGTAAACCACTGATGAATGTGATCTTCAGACTCCGTTGAAATTGCGAGAAGGTCTGCTTTTTCTAAATTAAAGAAAGTAAGAAACTGGTGATCGACACCGGCGGGATGGCAGAAGGCTCGAAGGTAATCGGGATGCAGTGCTTCATGTCGATGACGTTTGGCTTTTTCGAGAATACGCGGAAGCCAAACACAGCCAAGCGTTTGTTCACGAGGAGACGGGAGCGGTTTCATCTTAGGTTGATTTTGATCATATTGTTCAGGGAGGATCGCTGATCCGATTTTCATGGTGGTCAGGTGGACCTCGATCCAGAGAACGAGCTTAGCCGTGGGTAGTCCCTTATAAATAACAAAACTTAAAAATCACTAAAAAATAAGAGTTCTATCATATAGAACTGACTGAATCGGGAACAACGAATGGTCCGAATTGCCAGGAATCAGGACTACCTCGATGGTGGTCCGAGGGAGTCTGCTTGCATGGCGGGACAGGCCGTATCTCCAACACGGGTGTTGTGACCCAATGAGAAAGATGGGAGGAACCAAAACACTATGGGTCCGTAGCGGATCTTATGTGTTATATCGGTGAGTAAGAGTTTAAAGGCCGCCTTTTATTTTTTACCCCGCTACGTCAATTATACCGCTATCCGAATGGCGGTTTTAATGAGGGCAAGGGTCTCGTGTCTCGAGGGGCTGCTATGAGTCATGGCTTTATATTCCAGTCAATACAGGGTACATGGTTCTTCAACCCTGGGATCAGATCGATTCCAATGTCTCTATTCGTTGAATTATACCAGAGTGATATCTTTGCCATTTTGGAGCTGGATTTCGTTAATAGGGTTGTTAGCTTTTTTACGATTCTGCTAGGCATGCAGGAAATTTTGAAACCCTGGAAAATATAAAATGAAAAAATATATAGCTGAGTTTATTGGAACGTTCTTCCTCGTGTTTACTATTGGAATGGCCGTGATTCCGCCCGGTGCAGGTGATTTGGCACCTTTGGCGATCGGGGTTGCTTTGATAACGATGGTTTTTTCTTGTGGGCATTTGTCGGGTGCCCACTTCAATCCGGCGGTCACCTTAGGGGTGTGGATGCGGGGTAAGTGTCAGACTTGCGAGGTTCCAGGTTATCTGATTGCCCAGATATCGGCGGCGGTTGTTGCTGCGTTGATCACGCAATTTCTCAAACCGGGTTTGGGTGAATTTGTTGCCGGGTTACATGCGGTGGAAACGGTTCCGGCATTGATTGCTGAGTTTCTCTTCACGTTCGCTTTGGTTTGGGTCATTTTAAATGTGGCTACGGCGAAAGGAACGTCCGGCAATTCATTTTACGGCTTGGCGATTGGCGGTACGGTTATGGCCGGTGCTTTTGCGGTGGGATCCGTCTCGGGCGGTGTTTTCAATCCGGCGGTTGCGGTTGGGATCAGTATTCTGGGGATTTCCTCATGGAGTGCGATTTGGATCTATTTGGTGGCAAATTTTGCGGGTGGCGCTGCCGCAGCCCTTGTTTTCAATGCGACCAATGTAGGGCAAGACGATTGAGTTCGTTGGCATGGGGATAAATGCTTTGAGGCGTCTCTCTTTCGAGAGACGCTTTTTTTATGGGTTGTTTCATCTGGCGGAAACGATTTCCTTCTAAAGCATGAGTAGTGAACAGGATGCGGTTGTGACGTTGGATGTGTTGAAGAAACGGATTGCTGCGTTTGCAGCTGATCGGGATTGGGAGCAGTTTCACACGCCCAAGAATTTATCGATGGCCATTTCGGCAGAGGCGGCAGAGTTGATGGAGCATTTCCTTTGGTTGGATTCGGCGCAGAGCAATGAGGCGGCGGAAGGACCGAAGCGGGCAAAAATCGTTGAAGAATTGGCCGATATCATCATATACGCCCTTGAGTTTTCGAACATAGCGGGGATTGATGTGGCCCAAGCGATCGAAGAGAAGATGGCGGCGAACGCGCTGAAGTATCCGATTGAAAAAGCGAAAGGTAATGCGCTTAAATACGATGAGTTTTAGGTGACGGTTCAACGTAGCGAAAATGCATCCCTGAGGGCCGCTCTAATCGGATTCAGATGGCTTTCGCTTTTGACTGCCCACGAAGATTTTGACTTCAGCATCTTGACCGTTGAGCAATTGCATGGAGCGGCGGAGTGCTTTTGAGGTTGAAAGAGTGAAATTATTCATATCGTCGAGGAATAAGTTTTCGGGGCCGATGATTTTATCGAGACCCGATGCTTTGAAAATGCGTTCGGCATCGTCCCTGATTTCGCTGATAATGAGGTAGCGCCCGTTGGCTTGCATGAAACGGACGAGATCTTCGAGGGCTAGGACACTGGTTGCATCGAGGTGGTGCGCATTGCGCATTTTGAGGACGACGATTTTGAGGTTGGGTTTGTTGCACGCCCGTCGCATCTGGGCATGAAACAATTCGGCGGCACCGAAGAAGAGATCGCCTTCAACATGGACAATGGAGACCTCGGGAGTGGCTTCGATTGAAGCGGGATCGGTGATCGGGGTGAAACGACCTTCTTCGTTTTGGGTGTATTCGATCAGTTCTGGTTTGGCTGCTTGTCTGAGGAAGAGGAGAATGCTGAGGGCGACGCCAAGGATGATCCCGAAATCTAAGGAGACGAGAAGAGCGGCGACGAAAGTGGTAGCAAAAACCATTCGATCATTGGCCGTTGAATACCAAACTACTCGAATGATGTGACGATTGAATAAGGAGAACCCGATGAAAATGATGATTGCGGCGAGAACGCAAATGGGAATAAAGCGAACAAAAGAGCCGAGAGCCAATGCTCCAACCAGACAGAAAAGGCTGCTCAGGACACTTGCGACTCCGGTTCGTGCGCCGCTATGATCGTTTAGCTGTGAACGGGTTAAGGAACCGGAAGCGGCCATGCCTTGAAAAAAAGCACACCCGAGGTTTGCGATCCCGAGGCCAAGGACTTCCTGATTGAGATCGACTTTTTCGCCAGATCGAGCCGCAAGGGTTTTACAGATGGAGGAACCCTCGAGGATGGTGAGAAACGCAATGACAAAGGACATGCTGGCCAGCTTACGGACTAAATCGACTGAGAATGGAGGAATTGTCAGCGTCCATTGGCTCACATCAATCGCGGAAAGGGTCTGAATATTGCCCCAGCCGAAGTCGTGACAAAACTGATTCAAGCTGAATCCAATAAAAGAGAAGACAGTTAGGATGATCGCAACATTAGGCAGTGTTTTCAGTTTTCGATTGAGGAAGAAAAAGGCCCCGCCAGCTCCGAGCGATAAGCCTAAGGTCGGCCAATGGGTATGGGTCAGGTTTTTTAGGGTTAAGAGAATGACATCAAAGAAGGAGGAGCCTGCGGGTAACTCAAAATCGTAACCCAGTGCTTTTTTTAGTTGATTCAAGATAATGAAAAAAGCCGCTGCGGTAATATATCCGGTAACCACGGATCGGGAAACGTATTGAACCAGACTGGCAACTTTGATCAGTGCTCCGAATATGAGAAAAATCCCTGAGAGCGCGACGATAAGCGGTAGAACGGTCAGGCGAGCATATTCATCGGTATAACCGAGGGTAAGAAAGGCTGCGAAAATGAGGACGGCGGTGGAATTGGTGGGACCGGCAGCAAGGAGCCGGGAACCGCTCCAAAGCGGGCAGAGGAAGGCGGCAATAATAGAGCCGTAAATTCCAAATTGAATCGGCAGCCCGGCAATCGCGGCATAAGCCATCCCTTGAGGAAAGGTTAGCAAGGCGACGTTCAGGCCTGCGCTGGCATCTGCGGCAAAGGTGGTTCGATCATAACCTTTCAATTGGGCAGGCAACGGAAACCAATGCAGGTGATTGTGTTGCGCGAGCTTTTGGAGCAATGAATTTGGCTGGTGATCGGTCGGCACGATAGATGAATGATGCAATTGGTTGAGGAATTCTCTAGCCTAGATTTGAGCTGGAAGCGGGTGATTGATCAATGGTTTTTACGGCTACAGACATTTTAAATGCGGTGAGCTGGGGAGATTATGCGGATTTGTGGATTGAATGGGACGTAAAAGTTAAAACTAGAGTTTGAATGTATGCCGGGAGGTCGTTTTGCTGAGTGAGTGCAATTGAGTGAAGAACAGTTTTTGGAGGCGCTAGAGAGCCATTTTTCGTTGCGGAGCTTTCGCCCCGGCCAGTTGGAGGTTATCCAATCGGTTGCTTCGGGTAAGGATACCTTGGTCGTCATGCCTACGGGGGGAGGGAAGTCGCTCTGTTATCAACTCCCCGCGATGGTGCGTGAAGGGGTCACCTTGGTGATTTCGCCCTTGATCGCCTTGATGAAGGATCAGGTGGATGCCTTGATTGCGCGTGGACTACCAGCGACCTTTATCAACAGTAGTTTGTCTGCGGGGGAACAAAGTCGCCGGATTTCGGATATGGCGGCAGAACGTTACAAACTCGTTTATGTGGCGCCAGAGCGATTTCGTCATCGCCGCTTTGTTGAAGAATTGAGTCGGATGAAGGTCAGTTTCGTTGCGGTGGATGAAGCGCACTGTGTGAGTCAGTGGGGCCATGATTTTCGTCCGGACTATTTGCGAGTTGGGGAAGCGCTGGAGTGGATCGGAAGTCCGCCGGTCAGTGCGTTTACCGCGACGGCGACCCCAGATGTGCAAGCGGATATTCGCAAGTTCCTTCGACTGCGGGAGCCGAACATCTATGTCCGTGGGTTTGCGCGAGCTAACTTGTCCTTCTCGGTTGTGGCGACAGCAAAGCGCGCGGATAAATTTGCCCGTTTGAGTCGATTGATTGGAACGGAAGCAAAAGGGATTATTTATTGTGCGACGCGGAAACGGGTTGAAGAGGTTGCCGAGCATTTAAATGAATGGTCGATCCCTCATGTGGCCTATCACGGAGGGTTGGATGATGGGGAACGCAATCGATTACAGGATCAGTTCATGTCGGGAGAGGTCGAGGTTGCCGTGGCTACGAATGCTTTCGGGATGGGAATTGATCGCTCGGATCTGCGGTTTATTGTTCACTTTGAAATGCCGGGAAGTGTGGAAGCTTACTACCAGGAAGCGGGCCGGGCGGGGCGGGATGGACTGCCTTCTACTTGTGTTTTGTTTTACAACTATGCGGATCGTCGGACGCAGGACTTTTTTATCGATGGAGCAAATCCATCTGCGGAGTTTGTTCGCGAAGTGTATCATCAATTACTTGAGCTAAAAGATGAGTCGGATGAAGTTAAAATGTCACTACAACAGCTTTCAGAGGCAGCAGGGAGTAAGAACTCGATGCGAATGGGTTCGGCGATGAAACTGTTGGGGGATATTGGTTTGGTTGAACGCTTTGACCTTCCGGGGCAACGGATTCGAGGTACGCGTGTTTTAAAGAAGAATGTCCTCCCATTCCAGGTTGAGTTGGATGAAGTCGCGCTTGCTGAAAAAGAGCGCCGGGATCGAAGTAAGCTCGACGCAGTGGTTGCGTATGCGACGGGTTATGGATGCAGGCAACAATGGATGCAGCGTTATTTTGGAGAAATGGATTCGGAACGTTGTGGGCGCTGTGATGAATGTCGCTCTGGAGGTTCTGCCAATATTACGGCGCTGGATGAGGCACAATCGACGACGTTACGTAAGCTGTTAAGCGGGGTTGCGCGGATGAGTGACCGAACGGCAGACGGTATTTGGGAACCACGCTTTGGTAAAGGCCTCGTCGTGAAAATGTTGATTGGGAGTGAAGGGCAGCGTATCCAGAATATGGGTTTGAATCGGTTGACGACTTATGGATTGCTCAAGGACGAAGGCCAAGCGCGGGTTAGTGCGATTTTGGAAAGTGCACTACGGGCGGGTTATTTGGTCGTGCAAGGATTGAATCGGCCAATGGTCACGTTGACGCCGTTGGGAGATGTGGTCATGCGTGGCCGAGCCACGCCGGAAATGGAATGGCCCAAAGATGCGGTTCCTCATGCCAAAGCATTGCGTTCAATGAGAAAAGGCGGCGATTTAAAGCTCGGGACTGAAGCGAGTGAACCTGCTGATGAAAACCTGCTCAATGCGTTGAAGAAGAAGCGGCTCCAATTGGCGCGTGTTCGCGGAAATGTGCCGCCGTATGTTATCTTATCGAATCGAGCGTTGGAAGGGTTGGCTGAGATGCAACCATCCACACCTGAGGAGGCATTGGATATTCCAGGCATTGGGCCCGCAAAAGCAAAAACGATCGTTCCTGGTTTTCTTAAAGTGATTGCGGCCTGGCAGCAGGCATCGGCCTGATCTTAATCATCGTCCTCGTCTTCCCAGTTGCGAATATTGCGTTTGGGTGGAGGGTCATCAAAGCGTTTTTTCGGTTTATGGCCCTTGGGCCATTCTTCGTCATGCGTTCTGAAGACCGTATTTCGGCGAGTATCTTGATTTTTCTCCGGATGACGGCTCTCGATCTCTCGACCATCCAAGCGAGGTGCACGTTGCTCTTCACGCGGTGGACGATCTGGTCGAAAGTTAGATGCTCGATTGGATGAAGAATTCTCCGAAAAGCTGCGACGTGGTGTGCTCCGGTCGGGTGAGCCTCCTCGACGGAAGTTGCCTTGTTCTCTGGGCTTTTCTTCTCTGGGCCGGGCAATCGAGACATGGAGTTCCCGGTCATTGACGATTTTGCAATTCAAGGCATGAACCGCGGCCTGGGCCTCTTGGGCCGAAGCCATCGTGATGAAACCAAAGCCTCTCGGCCGTCCGGTATCCCGATCATGTGCGTAGTGAACCTGCTCCACCGTGCCATATTCACCAAAGAGGCTTTGCAGATCATCTTCGGTTGCTTCGAAGCTGATATTTGCAACGTATAACTTATTTGCTTCCATAACCTTACAAATCAGAGAGAGAACGATATTAAAATGAATGCCTGACTAGATAACTTTTAACTAAATTGGGTTATTCTATTGTGGATATAAATTGTTTGAACTGGAAGTAGATCAGTATGGGATACCTAAGTTGTTAGTATCGCTTGGATGTTGGTTCTGGAGAGGATTATGTCAAATTGAAATCAATCCAGAACAATTTAAAGGGTGTGAATAAAAGTGGGGGAGGATACATCTCGTATGGATCTGGCTGAAAAGGGAACCACGAATCGCGAATAAGAATGCGAGTAGTCATGATGACCCCGCTGGTGGTCCGTGGGATCCCCGCATTTGCGGGACAGGCACGGGACACCCTCCAAAACTGTGTTGTAATCGAATAAGGAATTGTGGAGGGACCGATTCGCTCGGTCCGCATCCAGACCCTAAGGGTTGTCTTGGTGACAATTGCTTAAAGAAACGTATAATTCTTTACCCTGCACTTTTATTTACACCTCAATTTAAATGTCTGAAGTTGCATCCAGCAGATCTGGTTTTTCTTCGATGTCGGGTATTAACTAATTCGATAGGATTGAAGTAAACAAAGGATCGCTATACTGTCGGTTGGGTTTGGGAAATCCTGTTTTGTAGTCGCTCGCAAATTTCTGACTTATAGCGATTGATGAAAAAGTGATTCCCGCTGAAAATTTCCAGATTGAAATCCATGGTGGTGTATCGCTCCCATTCAGAGAGTGCTTGAATGTTGGTGCAGGGGTCATTGTCACCGCCATAGACATCGAGTGGACATGCCAGTTTTCTTGAGGGCAATGGTCTGTAGTTTCTTAATAAGGAGGCATCGTTGCGCATGATCGGCAAAAAGTATTTCATTAAATCAGGATCATCGATTAGCTGGGGGGAAAGATTGCCGAGCTTTTCGATCTCTTTAATGAATTCGGCATCATTTAAATGGTCGATATCCTTGGATTGTTTTGGTGTGTGAGGAGGGTTGCGGCCGGAAAGGCACATGAACGTTGGTTGGAATTGTTTGTCTGTGGAGAGCGATATGGCGACCTCATGTGCGATGGTTGCTCCCATGCTGTGCCCAAAAAAGCCAAAGGGAATATCTGCGGCAAATTCAGAAATCTGATGGCTGAGTTCGCTGACTAATTTTGAAATATCACTTATCAACGGCTCATGGAATCGGCTTTCCCTTCCGGGGTATTGAATGCCGCAGAGTTGGATTTTTGAGTTTTTAAATGGAGTTGCCCATGAATTGAAATAGGAGGCTCCTGCCCCAGCAAAGGGGAAGCAAATCAGTAAGAAGTCGATTTCGCTTTTCTTATCGGGTGTCGTGAAGCAATTGGTTTTTGCGGCGAGCATATTAATCGAGGGTTAAGGCGCTGGCGGTGTTTAAGTGGACAATGGCTTGGGTTTTAAATTCTACTGATTCGTCATCTGTGGTTCGGTAAATGACTTTCTCGAAATCATTGGAAAACATGCTTAATATAAATTGCTTTTGTGCCTTTTTTGGATCGAAGTCTTCGTCGGGATGAATGATTGTGGTTATTCCGTTGAGAGGCGAGTGGACCGACAAGTTGGAAATTCTTAAACTCCGGATTTTTCTTAAAACCTCATGTTCATTCTTGGTTATAATGGGTAGCTTTTGATCAAAGAGACCGACATCGTTTTCAATGAGGAATTGGCAGAAAATGTAGGGTAATGAAAGACTGAGGTGTGGCTTTTGAATAAACTGTTTGTAGTGATCCCCATATTCATTCCGTTGTTTGGGATTATAAAAGAAGGTTTCGCCGGAAGTTTGTAATAACATTGAGATGGGAGCGCGTGTGATGATCGTTTCGATGAGTAAAAGCATGAGAACGTTATAGTAATCGATATCATCTCCAGCCTGGTCACTTTTTTGGAACGGAATTTTTTCCGTTAAAATTTCTTTAAGTGTAATGATCAGAGCAAAGGAAGCACCAAATTTACGGAGTTCGGTTACGATACGAATCCAGATACAATCCATGAAATTGAATTTTCGCCATTGCCCGTCTTCGCGTTTGGTATTGAGCAGAAGCCCCTTCTCATCCCAATGATTGATGTTTCGATAGGGAACCTTGAGGTCCTTTACTGAGAAGTTACGATTTAGGATTTGATCGTAATTGTTGAATAATTCCAGTAGTTGATGCATCGGATTTCCGTAGAGGGTTTCGCCGATCATTAATCACAGGCATGAGTAAATGTGTAAAGGTTTAATGGTAAACATTTTGAGGTGATAAATGTGCGATTGATGTCTTGACTGTAATGCAATGGAACACACTCTGTCTTAGGCTTAGTAAATCTACATTTAATTAAAAATAGAAAGAATCCTATGAGAAAAATTACAGCACAAATCGCCGGAGTATCTCTTTTAATGTTTCAGCTCGTGAGTTATGCCGATTCTGGGGCCGAAGAAAGCACAGAAGGTTGGAGCGGTTCAACCACGATTAGCTATAAGGAGCAATCGCGAAAAGCACGTAATGTCGATGGCTTGGGCCGGGAACGCGATTATGCGATTTCGGGAGAACTTTCAAAGCAGACCAAACAATATAAAACCCAATTTACGGCCAGTTATACTTACGGTGAGCAGGGAGGGGCTGGAACGACTGATACGACCGATGATGAATGGGAGTTGGGTAATGTTTCCAATTACTTTATGGGTGAGCATTGGTTTATCGGTAACAAGTTTGAGATTGGAGAAGATGAGGTCAATAAAGTCTCTTCGTTGGTTGAACTCCTAGGTTATGGCTATCGGGGCGCATGGGGAGAGAAGTTAACCTATACGATTATTCCTGGGGTTGGGTATGTGAAAAAACAGAGAGAGACATTTGCGGATGAAAACGATTTTGTTGTCGGTTTCATGTTCTCCTGTGATTATGCATTCAATGATATTGTGACCTTGAGTAATAGTATGCTTTTTACTGAATCTATTGACGGCGAGGACTCCTATTTTGAGACAGACATTACGCTGAATGTGAAAATCACGAAGCATGTAAGTATCACGACCGAATATACGATTGAAAATGATACGTATGTTGAAGCTCCTTATGAGGAGAATCAGCGTTCCTTAACTGTAGGACTAACCGTTACTTACTGATCTGGAATATATAAACGATTTTAGTTCAAAAATGAAGGCCTGGAAGATATTTCCAGGCCTTTAAAGTTTGTGAGAATCACTCACGATTGTGATCAATCGATTGGGGGATTTATGAATCTTTATTTTTATGTTTCAGTAAGATCTCATCCTTTAAATCGGCTGCTACTTTTTTACCCTCTTGGTATTCCTTTTTGAACTGTTCTTTTGCATTTTCGTGCTTGAAATCAAGGAGGTTACCACCTTTTTCAAAGTGCTCGATGAAAATCTTACCGAGGGCATAG
>Ga0115559_1002743_pt1 | contig 11110 bp, 6 predicted proteins | sample COGITO_mtgs_1105_3_FD_87281 | JGI IMG/M metagenome (GOLD analysis project Ga0115559, IMG submission 87281) | Pelagic marine microbial communities from North Sea - COGITO_mtgs_110506 | ecosystem: Environmental > Aquatic > Marine > Epipelagic | place: Germany:Helgoland, sampling site Kabeltonne... | reverse complement strand
CGAAGAAACCAACCAAAATGAAACTATTTTCAAGAGGTTAACAGCGCAGTACAATGAGGAAATTGAATACAAATCGAAGATGATTTCTGCCATTATCGAGCCTTTTATTATTTTAATACTGGGTGCTATTGTGGCAGTAATTTTAATTGCCATGTATTTGCCAATGTTTAAATTGAGTACGGTAATTTCTTAATCGAATTGTGTATTTATTAATTGGTTAGCACAGTATAGAAAACACCCCAAATAACGGAATGCTATTTGGGGTATTTACTTCTTTTTTATAAAAAACTATGCTTGCCCAGTAGGTCCAAAATTCATTGGAATTGGAGGCTGTTCTGCATCTTTTATTTCACCATGGGCACTTTCAAACTTTCTCACATTGTCTGCCAATGCTTTTGTTAATCTTTTTGCGTGCTGGGGGGTTAAAATAATTCTTGACTTCACTTTTGCTTTGGGAACTCCTGGCATAATGTTGATAAAGTCTACAATAAACTCTGACATCGAGTGATTGATAATTGCCAAATTAGAGTAAGTTCCTTCAGCAATCTCTTGATCCAATTCAATATTTAATTGACCTTCTTTATTTTTATTTTCTTCCATATTTGTTTTCTTTAAATTGTGTCATTGATTCGCTATTAAATGTATAAAAAAAAGTTGAATTGTATCCTGTAATAAATTACAATAAACAATTCAACTTTTAAAATGTATAAACTGGGAAGATTTTCTAGAAGCTTTCTTCTATTTCATCTTTTGGTCCCACTAAAATATGATCGTACTCTCTCATTCCTGTTCCTGCTGGTATTCTCTTACCAACAATTACATTCTCTTTCAAGCCTTCTAATGTATCAATTTTACCGTTTACAGCTGCTTCGTTTAACACTTTGGTTGTTTCCTGGAAGGAAGCCGCAGATATAAATGATTTTGTCTGTAAAGAAGCTCTTGTAATACCTTGTAACACCTGCTCTGCAGTTGCTGGTTTGGCGTCTCTTGCTTCTACTAAGTTGAGGTCATTTCTTCTTAATAAAGAATTTTCATCTCTTAATTGACGTGCAGTAATAATTTGACCCGCAACTAAGTTCTCAGAATTTCCAGCACTTTCAACAACTTTCATTCCGTAAATAGCGTCATTGTCTTTGATAAAGTCAATTTTATGGATCAATTGATTCTCTAAGAATAAAGTATCTCCTGAATCGATAATCTTCACTTTACGCATCATTTGACGAACGACAACTTCGAAATGTTTATCATTAATTTTCACACCTTGCAAACGATATACTTCTTGTATTTCATTGACTAAGTATTCTTGTACTGCAGAAGGCCCTTTAATTCTTAGAATATCTGAAGGAGTGGTTGCTCCATCTGATAATGGCATTCCTGCTTTGATAAAGTCATTTTCTTGAACTAAAATCTGATTTGAAAGTTTCACTAAGTACTTACTTAGTTCTCCTGTTTTAGATTCTACGATAATTTCTCTGTTACCACGTTTAATTTTCCCGAAAGAAACGACACCATCTATTTCTGAAACCACAGAAGGATTGGATGGGTTACGTGCTTCAAATAATTCCGTTACTCGAGGTAGACCCCCTGTAATATCACCTGCTTTACCGGACTTACGTGGTATTTTTACCAATGTATGACCAGATTCAACTTTGTCTCCATCACTTACCATTAAGTGTGCACCTACTGGTAAACTATAAGATCGCAATGCATTACCATCTTTATCTTCAATAATTAAAGAAGCGATAATTTTTTTGTTCTTAGAATCTGTCATTACTTTCTCTTGAAAACCAGTTTGTTCATCAATTTCAACAGAGTAATTGATACCTTGTTCTAAATTATCAAACTTCACTGTACCTCCAAATTCTGAAACAATAACACCGTTAAAAGGATCCCATTGACAAATAACATCTCCTTTCTTGATTGATTTTCGATCTTTTTCGAAAATATAAGAACCATAAGGAATAATATTGCTACTTAATGTAATGCCTGTTTTCTTGTCAGTAACTTTAATTTCTGCAGTTCTAGAAATTACGATTTCTAATTCCTTACCGTCATTATCTTTTGCTTTAACAGTTCTTAAATCTTCGATGGTTACTTTTCCATCAAATTTGGCTGTTAATTTATTTTCTTCTGAAATATTTCCAGCAACCCCACCAACGTGGAATGTACGTAATGTTAACTGTGTCCCTGGTTCTCCAATAGATTGTGCTGCAATTACACCTACTGCTTCTCCAATTTGTACTTTACTACGGGTAGATAAACTTTGTCCGTAACATTTTGCACAAATTCCTTTAAGAGATTCACATGTTAATGCAGATCTAACTTCAACTCTATCAATGCCTGCTGCTTGGATGGCATCTGCAATTTTAATAGAAATAGATTCTCCTGCTGCAACCAATAACTCATCTTCTGAATTCGGTGAAAATACATCTTGTAAAGAAACACGCCCTTCAATTCTGTCTGATAAAGATTCTACAATCTCATCATTTTTCTTTAAAGGCATTACTTCCAATCCTCTTAATGTACCACAGTCTTCTTGATTTACAATTACATCTTGTGAAACATCTACCAATCGACGGGTTAAGTAACCTGCATCTGCCGTTTTTAAAGCGGTATCTGCCAATCCTTTACGTGCACCGTGCGTAGAGATAAAGTATTCATGTATCGATAATCCTTCCTTAAAGTTAGAAAGAATTGGATTCTCAATAATTTCACCACCACCAGCAGTCGATTTTTTAGGCTTTGCCATTAATCCACGCATACCTGTTAACTGACGAATCTGTTCTTTAGATCCACGGGCTCCAGAATCAAGCATCATATATACCGAGTTGAAACCTTGTTGATCTTCACGCAAACGTTTCATGGACAACTCCGTTAGATCGTTATTGGTTCTACCCCAAATATCAATTACCTGATTGTAACGCTCTTTTTGCGTTAACATTCCCATGTTATAGTTCGAAATAATTACATCCACTTCTGAATTCGCTTCAGCAATCATTCCTGCTTTTTCTTTAGGAATAATAATATCTCCTAAACTGAATGATAAACCACCTTGGAAGGCAAATTTATATCCCATGTTTTTTATCTCGTCTAAGAAATTACCCGTTGTAGGAATGTCAGTCGCTTTTAAAACACCACCGATAATTCCTCTTAAGTTTTTCTTAGTCAATACTTCATTGATATATCCAGCGGCTGGAGGAACTACTTCGTTAAATAAAACTCTACCAACAGTGGTTGCTATAATTTTAGTTACTTGTGCTCCGTTTTCGTCAATATCTTGAGTTCTTACTTTAATCCCCGCATTTAAGTCCACCATTTCTTCGTTAAAAGCAATCGTAACTTCTTCTGGTGAATAGAACGTTAATCCTTCTCCTTTAATAGGTACTTCTGGAGTAGAAATTCTTTCTTTTGTCATGTAGTACAAACCAAGTACCATATCCTGTGAAGGTACAGTAACGGGTGCACCATTGGCTGGATTTAGGATATTGTGAGACGCTAACATTAATATTTGCGCTTCTAAAATCGCTTCTGGTCCTAATGGTAAATGCACCGCCATTTGATCCCCATCAAAATCCGCATTAAATGCAGAACATGATAATGGATGCAATTGGATTGCTTTTCCTTCAATTAACTTTGGTTGAAAAGCTTGAATACCTAGTCTGTGTAAAGTAGGGGCTCTGTTTAATAAAACAGGGTGTCCTTTGATTACATTTTCTAAAATATCCCAAACAACTGGTTCTTTTCTATCTATAATTTTCTTAGCAGATTTTACAGTTTTTACAATTCCTCTTTCAATCAATTTACGGATTACGAAAGGTTTGTAAAGTTCAGCTGCCATGTCCTTAGGAATACCACATTCTGACAATCTTAATTCAGGTCCAACAACAATTACAGAACGTGCAGAATAATCAACACGCTTTCCTAATAAATTCTGACGGAAACGTCCTTGTTTTCCTTTTAAGGAATCTGATAACGACTTTAAAGGTCTGTTAGATTCTGTTTTTACTGCAGATGATTTACGTGTATTGTCAAACAATGAATCTACTGATTCTTGTAACATACGTTTCTCATTACGTAAAATAACTTCTGGAGCTTTTATCTCAACCAATCTTTTTAAACGGTTGTTTCTAATAATAACTCTTCTGTATAAATCATTTAAATCTGAAGTTGCAAAACGACCACCATCTAAGGGAACTAATGGACGTAATTCTGGTGGTATTACCGGAACTACCTTCATGATCATCCACTCTGGATTGTTCTCTCTATTTTTCTGAGAGTCTTTAAATGCTTCAACAACATTTAAACGCTTTAAAGCTTCTGTTTTTCTTTGTTTAGAAGTTTCCGTATTTGCTTTGTGTCGTAATTCAAAAGACAATGCTTCTAAATCGATACGTGCTAATAGGTCAATTAAACACTCAGCACCCATTTTAGCAATAAACTTGTTTGGATCTGCGTCTTCTAAGTATTGGTTTTCTGCTGGAATTTCTTCTAAAATATCTAAATATTCTTCTTCTGTTAGGAAGTCCATTTTTTGTAAAGATGCTCCTTCCGCATTTTTTGCAATACCGGGTTGAATTACTACATATCGTTCGTAGTAGATAATCATGTCTAACTTCTTAGATGGAAGCCCTAAGAGGTATCCCATTTTGTTAGGCAATGATCTAAAGTACCAAATATGAGCAACAGGAACCACCAAATTGATATGTCCTACTCGATCTCTACGTACTTTCTTTTCTGTTACTTCTACACCACATCGATCACAAACGATTCCTTTATAACGGATTCTTTTATATTTTCCACAAGCACATTCATAATCCTTTACAGGACCAAAAATACGCTCACAAAATAAACCATCTCTTTCTGGTTTGTGGGTACGGTAATTAATTGTTTCTGGTTTTAAAACTTCACCTTTAGAAATCTCTAAAATAGATTCTGGTGAGGATAAACCAATGGAGATTTTATTGAACTTTTTAACAGTGTACTTCTCGTGTTTTCTTGCCATGGTAATGGATTCGAATTAAAATTATAAAAGCGGTCTCTAAAAGACTTATTAATAGATGATGGATAGAAGCTGACTTGCATCAACTTCTATCATCAATTTTTGTTATTCTTCTAATCTAACGTCTAAACCTAAACCTTTCAGTTCGTGCATTAATACGTTAAATGATTCTGGTAGACCTGGTTCTGGCATCGCTTCACCTTTTACAATACTTTCGTATGTTTTGGCGCGTCCCATTACATCATCAGATTTCACCGTTAAGATTTCTCTTAAGATACTAGAAGCACCGTATGCTTCTAATGCCCATACTTCCATCTCACCGAAACGCTGACCTCCAAATTGAGCTTTACCTCCTAGTGGTTGTTGTGTAATTAATGAGTAAGGTCCGATAGAACGTGCATGCATCTTGTCTTCAATCATGTGTCCTAACTTAATCATATAAATGATTCCAACCGTTGCTGGCTGATCGAAACGTTTTCCTGTTCCACCATCATATAAATAGGTATGTCCAAATCTTGGAACCCCTGCTGCATCTGTAATGGTATTGATTTGATCTAAAGATGCTCCATCAAAAATTGGTGTTGCATAAGTAGTCCCTAATTTCTGACCTGCCCAACCAAGAACAGTTTCATAAATCTGACCAATATTCATACGAGAAGGTACCCCTAAAGGATTTAAAACGATATCTACCGGTGTTCCGTCTTCTAAGAAAGGCATGTCTTCTGCTCTTACAATACGAGCTACAATACCTTTGTTTCCATGACGTCCCGCCATTTTATCACCTACTTTCAACTTTCGTTTTTTGGCAATATAGACTTTCGCTAATTTTAAGATTCCTGCAGGCAACTCATCTCCTACAGAAATTGTAAATTTCTGACGACGCAAGCTACCTTGTAGATCATTTACTTTAATTTTATAGTTGTGAACCAATTCACCCACTAAAGCATTTAAAGTATCATCCGTTGTCCAAGATCCTGTTAAATGTACATAATCGTCTACAGAGTTTAACATTTTAAGGGTATACTTCTTCCCTTTAGGTAAAACTTCTTCTCCTAAATCGTTAAAAACTCCTTGTGAGGTTTTTCCACTGATTAAGCCAAATAACTTCTCAATTAAACTATCTTTTAGAACTTCAAATTTAGAAACAAAAGAAGCTTCTAAAGCAACAACTGCTTCTTTGTCTCTTAATCTCTTATTTTTATCTTTTACGGCTCTTCTAAATAATTTTTTATCAATTACTACTCCTCTCAATGATGGCGAAGCTTTTAATGATGCATCTTTTACATCACCTGCTTTGTCTCCAAAAATAGCACGTAGTAATTTTTCTTCTGGTGTTGGATCTGATTCTCCTTTTGGTGTAATCTTACCTATTAGGATATCGCCTGGATTTACTTCTGCTCCAATACGTATCATTCCATTTTCGTCTAAATCTTTAGTAGCTTCTTCTGAAACGTTTGGAATATCATTGGTCAACTCTTCTGTTCCTAATTTTGTATCTCTTACGTCTAAAGAATACTCATCAATATGTATTGATGTAAAGATGTCTTCACGAACTACTCTTTCAGAAATTACAATCGCATCCTCAAAGTTATATCCTTTCCAAGGCATAAAGGCTACTTTCATATTGATTCCTAAGGCGAGTTCTCCTTTTTGTGTTGCATATCCTTCACAAAGAACCTGACCTTCTTCAACTCTATCTCCTTTTTGTACAATTGGTTTTAGGTTGATGTTGGTTCCTTGATTGGTTTTTCTAAACTTAATTAAGTTATATGATTTCTCATCAGATTCAAAACTAACTAGTTTTTCTTCATCGGTTCTATCGTACTTAATTTTGATCACATTTGCATCTACATATTCTACCACTCCGCTTCCTTCTGCATTGATTAAGATTCTTGAGTCTTTTGCAACTCTTCTTTCTAAACCAGTACCAACAATGGGTGCTTGTGGGCGTAATAATGGCACTGCTTGACGCATCATATTCGACCCCATTAATGCACGGTTGGCATCATCATGTTCTAAGAACGGAATTAAAGATGCTGAAATCGAGGCAATTTGATTTGGAGCAACATCCATATAATCTAATTCACTTGGAGAAACTACTGGAAAATCTCCTCCTTCACGTGAAATAACACGATCACCCTGTAAAACACCTTTTGCATCCACCTCCGTATTCGATTGTGCAAACTTCATGCCTTCTTCCTCTTCGGCGCTTAAATAAATATGCTTATGCTCTGCATCAAGGCTCCCTGCTTCTACCTTAATATAAGGTGTTTCGATAAATCCTAAATTGTTCACTTTTGCAAAAACTGAAAGAGAAGAAATCAAACCAATGTTTGGTCCCTCTGGTGTTTCAATTGGACAAAGACGTCCGTAATGAGTGTAGTGAACATCACGTACCTCAAAACCTGCTCTTTCTCTTGATAAACCACCAGGTCCAAGTGCAGATAAACGACGTTTATGCGTAATTTCTGCCAATGGATTTGTTTGGTCCATAAATTGAGACAACTGGTTGGTTCCAAAGAATGAATTAATTACCGAAGAAAGTGTCTTCGCATTAATTAAATCAATAGGAGTAAAAACCTCATTGTCACGAACATTCATACGCTCACGGATGGTTCTAGCCATACGCGCCAAACCAACACCAAATTGTTGTGCCAATTGTTCTCCAACGGTTCTTACACGACGGTTTGATAAGTGATCAATATCATCTACTTCAGCTTTAGAGTTAATCAATTCAATCAAATACTTAATAATCGTAATGATATCAAGTTTTGTTAAAACTTTTTGAGTGATTGGTTCGTCTAAACCTAACTTAATATTCATTCTAAAACGACCAACTTCACCTAAATTGTAACGTTGTTCCGAAAAGAATAATTTGTCTATAATACCTCTTGCCGTCTCTTCATCTGGCGGTTCAGCATTACGTAATTGTCTATAAATATGTTCTACAGCTTCTTTTTCAGAATTTGTAGGATCTTTTTGTAATGTATTGTGAATAATCGAATAATCTGCATGCAAATTATCTTGTTTGTGCAACAAGACGGTTTTGGCACCCGCTTCGATTATTTCTTCAATATGTTCTTTTTCTAGAATCGTATCTCTATCTAAAATGATTTCGTTTCTTTCAATAGATACAACTTCTCCTGTATCTTCATCTACGAAATCTTCATGCCAAGTTTTTAAAACTCTAGCCGCTAACTTACGTCCTAGTACTTTTTTAAGTCCAGCTTTAGAAACTTTTACTTCTTCTGCTAGATTAAAAATCTCTAAAATGTCTTTATCTCTTTCAAAGCCGATGGCTCTGAATAAAGTAGTCACGGGTAATTTTTTCTTTCGATCAATATAAGCGTACATCACTTGATTGATATCGGTAGCAAATTCAATCCAAGAACCTTTGAAAGGAATTACTCTTGCTGAATATAATTTTGTCCCGTTTGCATGGAAAGATTGTCCAAAAAACACACCTGGAGATCTATGCAATTGAGAAACAACTACACGTTCTGCACCGTTAATTACGAAAGTACCTGAGTTGGTCATATAAGGAATGGTTCCTAAATAAACATCTTGTACAATAGTTTCGAAATCTTCGTGTTCTGGATCTGTACAGAAAAGCTTTAAACGTGCTTTTAGAGGAACACTATGTGTTAAACCTCTTTCTATACATTCTTGAATACTATATCTTGGGGGGTCTACAAAATAATCTAAAAATTCTAATACAAATTGATTTCTAGTATCTGTAATTGGGAAATTATCCATGAAGGTTTTATACAAGCCTTCTTCTCCTCTTTCTTCTGCTTTAGTTTGTAACTGGAAAAAGTCTTGAAAAGACTTTACCTGAATATCTAGAAAATCTGGATAATCTGTACCTAATTTCGAAGTTGCGAAGTTGATTCTTTCAATGGTGTTTTTCGTTGCCAAAAGAGAATATATTTTTAATTAAAATAAAAACGAATATATACACAAAATGGTTTAGGACTAAAAACATGCATTTTTAGTACCTAAACCTTTATTTGATTTTCCCGAAAAAAAAATCGGGAAAGTAACTTACTTAAGCTCTACCTCAGCTCCAGCTTCTTCTAAAGATTTTTTAAGACCTTCAGCCTCATCTTTAGATACACCTTCTTTAACTGCTGCTGGTGCGCTATCTACGATACCTTTCGCTTCTTTCAATCCTAAACCAGTTAATTCTTTAACTAGTTTTACAACTGCTAGTTTAGAACCACCTGCTGCTTTTAAGATTACATCGAATTCAGATTGCTCTTCAGCCGCTTCACCTGCTGCTGCTGGTCCTGCTGCTGCTACTGCTGCTGCTGCTGGTTCGATACCGTACTCATCTTTTAAAATAGTAGCTAATTCATTAACTTCTTTTACTGTTAAGTTAACTAATTGCTCTGCGAAATCTTTTAATTCTGCCATTTTAATTGTTTTTGAAATTTGTTATATAATAGTTTATTTGTGCGCGTACTTATTTTTCAGATAAGGTTGTTAAGATACCTGAAAGTTTGTTTCCTCCTGATTGTAATGCTGAAATAACATTCTTAGCAGGCGATTGTAATAATGTAATAATATCTCCAATAAGTTCTTCTCTTGATTTGATATTTACAAGAGCGTCTAATTGATCATCGCCAATGTAAACAGACTCTTCTGCGTAAGCACCTTTCAAGAAAGGCTTATCAGATTTTTTTCTAAACTCTTTGATTAGTTTTGCAGGTGCATTTGCAGCCTCAGCAACTAACATAGATGTATTCCCTTTTAAAACAGACGGTAAGTCTCCGAAATCTTTATCGGAAGCCTCCATTGCTTTTGCAAGTAGTGTATTTTTTATTACAGATAATTGAACGTCTGCTTTAAAACATGCTCTACGTAAATTAGATGTTGTTGTTGCATCTAATCCTGAAATATCTGCTAAATAAATAGTACTTGTATCTGCTAACTTTGCTGTTAAATCTTGAATTACTTGTGATTTTTCCTCTCTAGTCATAATTATAGGTTTTAACTGCTATTAAGCAGATTTTACATCAAGTTGAACACTTGGACTCATAGTGCTAGACATGAAAACACTTTTTATATAGGTTCCTTTTGCGGTAGTAGGTTTCAATTTGTTAATTGTTTGAATTAACTCGTTTGCGTTTTCAGCAATCTGATTTGAATCAAAAGAAACTTTACCAATTGCTGCATGTATAATACCTGTCTTATCAACTTTAAAGTCAATTTTACCAGCTTTTACATCTTTTACTGCTTTAGCTACGTCCATTGTTACTGTACCCGTCTTAGGGTTTGGCATTAAACCTCTTGGTCCTAAAACTCTTCCTAAAGGTCCTAGTTTCCCCATGACACTCGGCATGGTAATAATCACATCAACATCGGTCCAACCTCCCTTGATTTTTTGTAAAAACTCATCTAAACCAACATAATCTGCGCCTGCTTCTGTAGCTTCTGCTTCTTTGTCTGGTGTTACCAAAGCTAATACTTTTACATCTTTACCTGTACCATGTGGTAAAGTAACGACACCTCTTACCATTTGATTGGCTTTCCGAGGGTCTACTCCTAATCTAATCGCTATATCTACTGATGCATCAAACTTTACAGTAGTAATATCTTTGATTAATGCTGAAGCCGCATTTAAATCGTAAGACGTATTCGCGTCCACTTTTGCGTATGCAACTTTTTGCTTTTTTGTTAATCTTGCCATTTTACTATTATTTATAAAGTTTATACTGGTGCATTACCTTTAACGGTTAAACCCATAGAACGAGCTGTACCTGCAATCATTCGCATAGCTGAAGAAACTTCAAAGGCATTTAAATCTACCATTTTGTCTTCTGCTATCGCTTGAATTTGATCCCAAGTAACAGATGCTACTTTCTTCCTGTTTGGTTCTCCTGAACCTTTTTTAATTTTGGCCGCTTCTAGTAACTGAACTGCTGCAGGTGGCGTTTTTACGATAAAATCGAAAGATTTATCTTTATAAACAGTGATCGCAACTGGTAAAACTTTACCTTGTTTATCTTGCGTTCTTGCATTGAACTGTTTACAAAACTCCATAATGTTAACACCAGCAGCTCCTAAAGCGGGTCCAACCGGCGGCGATGGATTCGCTGCGCCTCCCCT
>Ga0115559_1002741_pt1 | contig 11114 bp, 11 predicted proteins | sample COGITO_mtgs_1105_3_FD_87281 | JGI IMG/M metagenome (GOLD analysis project Ga0115559, IMG submission 87281) | Pelagic marine microbial communities from North Sea - COGITO_mtgs_110506 | ecosystem: Environmental > Aquatic > Marine > Epipelagic | place: Germany:Helgoland, sampling site Kabeltonne... | reverse complement strand
TGGTGCCCGGGGCCGGACTTGAACCGGCACGGTATTGCTACCGACGGATTTTAAGTCCGTTGCGTCTACCAATTTCGCCACCCGGGCGTCTAGCAAGGTGGGCTTTGCATCATCTATATGAACTGATTGTTCTACCAGTCTTTCAGACTGGCGTTGCGGTCGCTACCGGCGTCCTGCCTATCGCGACACTTGAGCATCCTGCTCTTCGTCTACCAATTTCGCCACCCGGGTGTCTAAACAGACTGTGATGGACTTTTATCAGCAGCGGTTTGCTGAGGGGCGGCAGTATACATGATCATTATCCCCAATGGGAACGCCTCAGCCGCCGCTATTGACAGTTTTTCTCCACTCTCTGGGTGTGCTGCCGAACCAGCGCTTAAAAGCGCGAGTAAATGCCGTATTGTCTGCATAGCCCAGGTAATCTGAGAGTTGGATAATGGATATATTAGAGTTGCGCAGACGCTCTGTGGCTATCTCCTGGCGAACGGACTCCAGTAAATCGGAGAATGAACTGCCCTCTTCCTTTAGCGTGCGCTGCAAGGTGCGCTGATGCACGGCTAACCGGTCTGCCACAGTTTCTAAACCACAGGGCCCCAGCGGTAGTAAGTCTTTGATCAGGCAGACCACCTCATCACAGAAATTGCGCGGTATATTTTGCTCAGGTTGATTGATATGAGTACTCAGAATCATATTCAGAGCTGGGTCTGTCTGAATAATAGGCGCATTTAACCAGTGCTTTGGAAAAACTATCTCAGTCCGCTCCTGACCAAAGAACACAGGCGCTTTAAATAACTTTTGATAGGGTCTTTGGTTTTCAGGAGCCTGGTGACAAAAACAGACTCTGGTGGGTCTCCAGTCTAGGCCACAGAGTGCCTGCATAATAATAATACTGTGAGCCATAGCCAATTCATCTGACTGCTTGCGAAGCTGGGTTTGGGAGGCGTTGTGGTAACTGAGGTAGGCCTGATTGCCAAAACATTGCAATGCGCCATTAATAGGCCCTTGAATATGCAGCAATAAATGATCAACTAGCTCTAGCAGTGCGGTGCGCACATCGTTGGATTGCAACATTAAATCGCCGACCACCCCCAGAAGATTAATATTTTGCTGAATACCCAGCATAGCGGCAAAATGAGGACAGTGGGTAGCATCAGCCGCAGCCTGCAACAACTGCTCGATCCGATCATAGGGCAGCAATTCATCTGGATCGCATTCAGAGGAAAAACCGGATGTAAACCCGTTGTCCCGCAATATTTTTTCGGGGTCGGCCTTGAGATGCCGCACCTGATTGTCAAAGCCCGCCATTACTGCGGCTCGCACCATTGCCATTTTTTTTGCCTATACATTACATAATTGAAAGGAATACTAGGCTTTTGTCGTCAAATGTCAATACTTTGTCGCTGTTTGCCGAGTGAGCACTGATCCAATCGCTAATATAAGGTCCCCCCGCAGGATTTGTCTTGCAACTGGGTACTACAAAAGATTGGTTACAGTTTTACTATGAAAGAGAAGATTTTTAATTTCACCTATATCACCAGTATATTGATGCTGGTAGCTGTGGTGTTTGGCGTGCTTTTGGTGGTTGCATCTACTGGGCTTGCCGTACCTTTGGAGAGTATTTCCTCAGAGTTATCCCAGATTGGCGAACTAGCTATCAAACTGATCAGCTAAAGTAACCAGGACTGACCCCAGTACAGAGCCCCTTCAAGAATTAAACAGACAGATTTGAAATGGAGGCGCCGGTCGGAATCGAACCGACGATGGCGGAGTTGCAGTCCACTGCATTACCACTTTGCTACGGCGCCTTAAAAAGACCGCATTTCAAATTTCAGACAGAGCCTAAGTCAGCGTTGACTCAGACGCGGCTATTCTAGGGATTACCAGCAATAAATCAACTACTTCTCGGCCTCAGCACTCAATTGAGGCCAGGCGAGCACAAGGTACTGCACCATAGACCACAGAGTCATTATCGCAGCCGCATAAATAGCTACAAAACCCATAGTAGTCAGCAGCTCCTGCTCTGGTTTTGCCAGCAACAGTATGGCTACAGCCGCCATCTGCACCCAGGTTTTAATCTTGCCCATCATAGAGACCGCAACACTGCCCCTGGAGCCCAGCTCTGACATCCATTCCCGCAGCGCGGATATAACGATCTCGCGACCTATAATGACAATCACCGGCAGCGCAAACCAGGGTGTTGAATGTACCTCTAACAGCAACACCAGCGCAGCAACTACAATCAGCTTATCTGCCACCGGGTCGAGGAAGGCGCCAAAGGGCGTCACCTGATTAAACTTGCGAGCCAGGTAGCCATCGACCCAATCGGTCAGCGCCGCCAGCCCAAAAATAGCGGCAGAGGCAAAGTGATGCCATTCCCAGGGCAGGTAATAGACAACAATAAACACTGGGATTAGGGCGATACGCATCAGTGTCATTATATTGGGCAGATTCCACATAGACTTTTCTAATTTTCCATAATTATTGACGACTAGGGGACGTCACGTTAATCATTGTACAGGGCACTGTAAATAGCTTCAGCTACCTTTTTGTTTATATTATCAACCTTCATTAAATCCGCAACACTGGCTTTTTTAACCTCGCCAATACCACCGAAATGCTTGAGCAAATCTCGGCGCCTGCTGGGTCCCACCCCGGCAATCCCCTCCAGGGGTGAGGTGCGACGCTTTTTATCTCGACGCGCCTTGTGGCCGGTAATTGCAAAGCGATGCGCCTCGTCACGAATCTGCTGAATAAGGTGCAGGGCCGCCTGCTGGGGCCTAGCTATTACCTTGTTATTCTGGTCAGCCAATATTAGGGTTTCCAGACCAGGCTTTCTGGTGGTGCCCTTGGCCACCCCCAGCACTATTACCCCGACTACGCCCAGATCGGCCAATACATTTTTAGCTATACCAATCTGTCCTTTGCCGCCGTCAATCAGCAGAATATCGGGCAACTTGCCCTCGCCTTTCATCAATCTGGTATAGCGTCGGCGAATTGCCTGCTCCATAGCCGCATAATCATCGCCATCGGTAATGCCTTCTATATTAAAGCGTCGATAATCACTCTTCAGCGCACCATTGGCATCAAATACCACACAGGAGGCAACCACTGCTTCCCCGCTGCTATGACTGATATCAAAGCACTCCAGTCGCTGCGGGGTCTGCTCCAAACCAACCGTGTCGCGCAGTGATTCAAAGCGCTGCTCTATGGTCTTTTTCGACGCTAGCCTGGCGGTGAGGTTTTGCTCTGCAGTACGTTGAGCCAGCTCGATCCACTTGGCTCTGAAGCCGCGCACTGAATCTCGTATCTCAATATTGCGCCCTACTCTGGTCTGCAGCGCTTCAGTGAGCGCCTCTGCCCCCTCTATAGGCGCATTGACCAGAATCTCTTTGGGCAGATCTGGCCGTCCAGCGCCATCCAGATACAGATGGGGTAAAAATTCGCCAAGTAGCTCTGCAACCTCCTCGGCCAGCGGTGCCTTGGGGTAATAGCTGCGGCTACCTAGTATTCGACCCTGGCGAACGTACAGCATATGCACACAGGCCTGACCATTGGTAACAGCGCCGGCGACCACATCAATGGTGCCCTTGCCCTTTTCTATCATCTGCTGAGCCTGCACTGTACGCAGCGCGGAGATTTGGTCGCGATGTTCGGCGGCTTTTTCAAACTGCAAATCAGCTGAGGCAGACTCCATATCCCGCTCTAGCTGCTTGAGAATCTTATCTGCCTTGCCATCCAGATAGAGCCGGGTTAACTCTACGTCAGCGCTGTAGTCCTCAGGGTTCACAAACTCTACACAGGGCGCAGTGCAGCGCTTAATCTGGTACTGCAGGCATGGCCTGGAGCGGTTTTTAAAAAATACATCTTCACATTGGCGCACTTTAAAGGTCTTTTGCAAGAAGCTCATGCTGTCGCGCACTGCATGTACTGAGGGAAACGGGCCAAAATAGGTGCCCTTGGCCTTTTTGGGGCCACGGTGAAAGGCCAGGCGAGGCCACTGGTCGCGATCGGACAAAAAGATATAGGGATAGCTCTTATCGTCGCGCATTAAAATATTATAGGGCGGACGATACTGCTTGATCAGATTGTGCTCGAGAATCAATGCTTCAGTCTCAGTCTCGGTCACTGTGACATCAATTTTGGCAATGCGCTTTACCAGCGCCGCGGTCTTGGGGGTCAGACCAGTCTTGCGAAAATAGCTGCCAACGCGCTTTTTAAGATTTTTGGCCTTGCCCACATAGAGAATAGCGCCGTCGCCATCAAACATCTGATAGATGCCGGGTCTGCCGGTCAGGGATGCAAGAAAAGATTGGTGATCAAAAGCCATGGCGCGATTGTAGCCGGTCTTGGCATGCACCGCATCAGCCTATCAGCTGAACTTCTTATCTCCTGCCATACAAATCTGCTTGTCTGCGCTGGTCACTGTGAAGTCTCTATCCAGCACCGTGCTGACAAAATGCCATTGATTGGTCGCGCTCTCTGGGGTCAGCACTACCTCTGACCAGCCACGCTGCGCTGTATCCACTGCATAAAGCTCTGAGCTGGCATCTTGCATGGCCCGGGCAAGCACATCAGGCTCTGTTGCCAGGTAGGTTTCTAGGCCAGGGCTATTGACCCCCGGCGTACCCAGCTCCACAGCCACAGGCTGAGCCTGATCATTAGCTAAATTAAAGGCCCAGGCATTATGGGTATCACCGGCCAGTACCAGAGGGTTAACCCCGTGCTCAAGCAGCGCGTCAAAAATCCGTTCACGGCAGGCCCAGTAACCGTCCCAGGCATCGAGATTAAAAGGTAGATTATCCCCGGCCAATGTCTGCATCATCTTTAGGATAGGGCGATACTCTGGCTTGGTTTCCTCCAGCCTAAGCTCTTCATCGGTGAGTGTCGGAAGTTCAAGCTTGCCCATTAACACCTGCTGACCGAGAATTTGCCAGGTGGCGGCTCTCTGCTTGCTGGCCTGTAACTCTGCGCCCAACCATTGTTCCTGGTCTGCTCCCAGCATCTGTCGATCAGGATCAATCAGCGCCTGGGTTTTAAAGCGCTCTGCATCGGGCAAATAGTACCAACCCTCTGGCAAGGTCTCAGGGCTCAAATTTTGGATCTGCCGGTAGTCCGTAATGGCTACAGGCTTACCGCTAGAAAAATCAAAGGGCAGATTAACCCGCTGCAGCTGGTCCGCCGCAATTAGTGCTGCCTGCTGCTCAGTAACCAACCTGGGGCCACTGGCGTGCATATGATAGAGGGCGGACCGCATAGGTAGATCAACGGCATAGTTGAGCGGCCGGTCGCGGCCATGGATTCTGGTATCCAACATCATCAGATCGGCCAGATTGCCAATCTTAAAACTGCGATAAATCGGCGCCTGATCTCCTGCCTCAGCGGTGCGGATAGGCATCCATTCGTGATAGGCCTGGCGAGCAGCCCGCGCTCGGGCAGCAAAATCACCCTCGCCTTCATTGTGATTTTCCGCCCCTTCAGTCCAGCAGTCATTGGCAAACTCATGATCATCCCAGACGGTGACGAATGGGTGTCGGGCATGTACTGCCTGTAAATCTGCATCTGTGCGATACAGGCCGTAGCGCATGCGATAGTCTTCGATACTGAGGATTTCAGTGCCGGGCTCTACCTGCCGGCCCAATTCGCCTGTAGCCACGGGATTAGCATAGACTCCCTCGGCATATTCATAGATATAATCGCCCAGATGCAGCACCAAATCTAAGTCTGTATTGGCCATATGGCGGTAGGTATTAAAGTATCCCTGAGGGTAGTTGGAGCAGGAGCAGACACCGAGACGGAATTCACTGATATCCCCCTCGGGCAATGTGCGAGTTGTGCCCACTGGGCTACTGATGCTGTCGCGCAGAAACCGATAGTAATACTGGCTGCCTGGAGCAAGACCTCCAACATCTACTTTGATGGTGTAATCTCTGGCGGCACTGGTGGAGGCAGAACCAGAGCTGACCAGCTGCTTAAACTCGGCATCTTTTGCCACCTGCCACTGACAGTCAATCTCAGCGTGCTGGCCATTCCCAGGAATCAGCCGAGTCCACAAAATAACTCTGTCGGCGAGCGGGTCACCGCTGGCAATGCCATGGGTAAAATAGAATGGTTCATCGGCATAGACTTCAAAGCCCCTTAGAGCCAGAGCCCCCAGACTAGCCCCGAAACCCTTCAGCAGTTGGCGGCGATTGAGATGGGAACCAGTCATAGCATTTTGCTCTTATTAACTTGAGTTTGTAGCCGCAGATTAACCCATAAAAAAATAATCTGTAATAGAAAATATAGGTTTTCGCGTCCTAAAAAAGACCGGTCAGTCTTGCTATTTGCTCCTCTGTATTGCACAGGTGGGGAGATAGACGAACACCCTGTGCGCGACTATCAAAATGCACCTGGTGCTGCTGTAAAACAGCACTGAGTTGGGGCTGGCGGTCAGCAAAATCGACGATCAATGTGCCGCTGCGCAGTGCAGGGTCCAATGGCGAAATCAGCTGTTCAGGAGATAACTTGTCAATAATTTGATCGGCCAACTTCAGGTTGTGAGCGCGGATCGACTCAACTCCCCTAGCATTGATAGCGGCCAAACTATGGGCCGCCAGAGCAAAGGGGTAGACCGAGGGGGTCCCACCCCAAAAGCGCAGCGCGTCTGGCTGATAGCTAAAATGGTGTATATCGAATTCAAAGGGATCCCTGTGGGAGAACCAGCCAACACTGCGGGGCTGACAATGCTCAATTATCTCAGGGCTAAGCCACATAAATGCGGCGCCAGGGCCGCCCCCAACCCATTTCACACAGGAGCCCACTACAAAGTCTGCACACCAGCTATCCAAGTCGATGGGCAAAATACCTACAGACTGGGCAATGTCCACCAGAGAGAGAATACCTTTGTCTCGGCTGAGTGCAGTGATCTGCGCAACCGGCAGTTGACGACCATTGTTAGACTGCACATGGGTCGCCAAAACCAGGCCTACATCCTCCGTCATATGCTGGTCCCAGACATAGATATCTGAGGTATCAGCTTCAGCTGCTATAAACTTTAGTGCGACCCTGTCACCCAGAGCTTTTTGTAGCGCAAAAGCTATAGAGGGAAAGTCTTGTTCGCTGAGCAGAATACAGTTTTTGCTTGTCTGCCAAGCCAGTGAATCAACAATTTTGGCCACTGCAGTTGAGAGACAGGTCTGGGGACAAAAACTGGCTGTATCCCCATTTAGGAGTATGGCCAGCTGAGTGCGAAACTCCTGGATTGCCGCTAACCAATGGGTCCATATATTGCTATCTGCAGCCTGCCAGGGCTGCCAAAAAGAATCGGCGGCGGCCTGCTGGGAGGAGCGCAGTGGCAGACCCACCGAATGACTCATCAGATAGATACCAACCTGGTCAATAAATGGTCCTCTACTCATCCCAGGTAGCCTCTGAGGGTCTGCATATCTGCGTAGCGGGTGTTAAATTCTCCGCCCACATCAGCGGCACAGCGCATATCGCAGAGCTTTTTGAGACCTTTGAGTAACACAGGTAATGGGGGACCACTGGCGGTAATTCCCGGCCTGTGGGTAAGCTCTCCCTCAGCGGCAGGCTGTTGAATAAATTTATGTACCAGCTGCTCATGATGTTGCAGTGCAGTCTGACCATGGGCAGTACAGACCTGCAAAAATAGCTCTAGATTGCGCTTAAACCAGGGTTGTTTAGCGGCACCCTGCTGCCCTGCCTGTAAAAAACTATCCAGCAAACTCTGGCGGCGCATGCAGTCACGCAGCACCAGTTGGTCCTCCGGGCGCATAAATAGGAATTTATCGACCAGCAACTGAGAGTAATAGGGGTCGTCTGCCTGGCAGACACCCAGTAGTAAATCGATCACATTGATACCGGCAAAATCACCCGCATTGGCACCACGATATTCATGCAGGCCCACTCGGTGGGGCCGGTAGTAGGGTCTAACAGAGTAAAAAAAATGATTGCTATCTAGCTGATCAAACAGTTGCTGATTGTAGGCGCAGACATCCTGCAGCGCCTGCTGCGCATTAAGCAGCAAATCGTAGCTAACCGGATGTGAAACCCCCAGGGGCAGAGTCTGACGCAGGGCCTCTGATGCGCGAATAAATGCAAATACACTTCTGGTGTTGTAGTCGAGAAATGTTTTTTCGTCACTCAGATGGGTAAAGGTTTTGTAGACGGCATTGATCGCATAGTTGTGGGTTTCCAAGTGACTGGAAGCAAACCGCGGAATAACACCCAGAGAAGCGCCAAGCTGCAATGCCAGCGCCGAGGCTTCCTGCAAGGGAGACCTGCTCTCTCGGGAGGGCTCGGTAATTTCATGGCGGCGGCAGGCGGCCATATAAAACCCCACATTGCCCAGCAGATCAAAGCCACTGTCAAAGCCTTCATCTGTATTGCCTTCAGCTAACAGGTCAACTATTAGTGCCTGGCCCTCAGTGACCAATTGCTGCTTGATACTGTCGCCTATACCCTCCACGGACTCTGGATATGCAGCAGCGGAATACAGCTCTTCCAGTGTCGTATTCATATCTCGAAAATCCGAGCGAATCCAGTGATCCAATGCCTGGGCTTTTGCTGTCATCTAGGTCTTTCTCCGCTGCTGAATGCAGTTGAGATGCTAACAAAAAACCCTGAGATCATTCGGCTAAATAGCGGCTACAAAACCCTCATATATGTATAATTATGCTTATAATTAAATCAACGGTAGCAGATTATGCCAATATCATCGCAAAGACTAGAAAGACTAGAGAGACCAGAAAGGTTAGAGAAGTTAGATAGCACCGATATAAAGATTCTTAATGCCCTCCAGGCCAATGCCCGCATCAGCAATGCTGAATTGGCGGCTCAGGTTTGCCTGTCCCAGACCCCCTGCCTGAGACGCCTGCGCAAACTCGAACAATCCGGTCTTATTGAACAGTACAGCGCCAGGCTCAATCACAGCATGCTGGGTATCAATGTATCGGCCTTTGTCTTTGTCAAACTCAATAAAAACACCTCCCAAAATGGGGCGGAATTTGAAGCTGCTATCCAGACCTTCCCCGAAGTCTTGGAGTGCTGTGTTTTGGCCGGTGTGCATGACTATGCACTGCGCGTGGCCATGGCCGATCTGCAGGCCTTCGAGTTGTTCCTAAAAGGCAAGCTGGCTAATGTGCATCAGGTTGAAAATATTGAATCTACCATCATCCTAAATCAGACCATGGCGCGGCTATCTCCGCAACTCAACAGCCAATAAATACTGGCCAGATTTGCACACCTGAGGAAACAGCTGATTCACTAAATCTGCGCAGCGCTCAATATGGCTTATACAGTCCCATACCAGAGGCGGAACCCCATGGGCAGACTCATTGCGCAGATGAGGCAGCACCCTCTCCAGGGATTTGCAGTAGCCTCTGCTCTCCCCGGGCTTTTCAATATGCCGAAAGCCTGAATCCATCAGCCAATTTTTATCATTGGCCAGTATCAGTAGTTGGCGCAGCATTAACTCTGGTCTGTTAGCCTTAATTCGCAGCGCATGCTCAATGATACTGCAGGCCTTGAGCTGCACCTCTGAGCCCAGAGAATAAAAAAATAAGAGTACAGGGCCATATTTCTGGCGATATTAAACTGACCACGGATTATCTGTGGTACGCCTGTATGCAGTTGAATTGCCTTGAGGGTGCGGTGATGTGAGGGAAGGTCCATTTCCTTGCCGCCCATTTTTTGCAGAAATAGATGTTGTTTATCAACAGACGTAATCTGATCAAAGGGTTTAAATGAGTCCATTCAGTGTTCCTTTCTGACAATAATTAAATTGAAATAAAAAGAAACCTCGCAGATATAAGCATCTGAATCCTTTCAAAAGCAGTTAGTTTATTCTTAGTATCATTTGCAGATAGGTGCAACTCAAATTAGCCTGACTCTGCCTGCCTGCTGTAGTCTCCAAGCATATCGCACAGCTGCTGCAATCTGTTGCGGGTTGCTCTGCTAAACCTGCCCATACTAATAAACCCATGAGTGCAATCGGGCATATGCTGATGAATCACCTTGACCTGCCCCTCAACAAGCTTGTCTACAAAAGCCAAACCCTCATCCCTCAGTACATCGTATTCTGCGGTCACAATCAGGGTATCCGGGGTATCTGCTAGATTCTCCCAGGCCATGGGACTGGAGGCACTGACTGCGCCACTGTCAGCGCCCAGTAAATAGTTATGGCGAAAGAATTTCATGGTGCTCTCGGTCAATAACAGGCCCTTGCCAAACCGCTTAATAGAGTCCGATAGACTATCAAGATCGACCCAGGGATAGAGTAAAAACTGAAATGCCGGCACAGCAGATAGCTGACCCTCAATTATTCCGCTAAAGGTTTGCATGGACAGTACTGCAGCCAGATTACCCCCAGCACTGTCGCCGCCCACCCCTATTTTTGTATCTTTTAAACCCAGCTCAGCTGCATGATCCACCACCCAGTTATAGGCGCCTAAACCATCTTCCAAAGGTCCGGGAAATGGGCTTTCAGGCGCTCGCCTGTAGTCCACTGCTATCAGGTTTATACCAGCTCGACCCGCCAGCAGACTGCAAAAGCCATGATGGCTCTGCAACCCACCAATCACATAGCCGCCGCCATGAAAATAAACCAGAGTAAGCCTGGGCTTAGCCTGAGTTGGCCGATAAATTCTGATCCCCAGCTGCTGCACACCCAGAGGAATCTGCATATCCTGGGTACTGACATCTGCCCTTGAGCCGCTGCCGAACACCAAATCATAGGTATCATAGACTCGGCGCAGTTCAGCCAGGGGCAACTTGGCGAATTCGGGGCCCAAATTACCCAGGGTACAAAGAATGCGCTGACCGGTAATTAACCTGGCTGTGCTGCTTAACTCGGCCCTGTTACTAGCTGTGCTGCCAGAAGATACTGTCATTAGGTGAATCCTAATTGTGATTTTTATAAGCACCCATACAGAGCTGTGCTGTGCCTCTTTAAGATCAAACTAACCCAAGCCAAAGCGATTGGCAACTGCACCCAGGGCTGTGGCAGAACAACCCATGACCCTGTAGTTTTCAATCACAAAGGCTAACCATGCCAATAAGACTTGTGTAAAATGCGCCACTGAGAAGTCGGACCCATACCCATGCCCGCATCCGCA
>Ga0115559_1002730_pt1 | contig 11154 bp, 8 predicted proteins | sample COGITO_mtgs_1105_3_FD_87281 | JGI IMG/M metagenome (GOLD analysis project Ga0115559, IMG submission 87281) | Pelagic marine microbial communities from North Sea - COGITO_mtgs_110506 | ecosystem: Environmental > Aquatic > Marine > Epipelagic | place: Germany:Helgoland, sampling site Kabeltonne... | reverse complement strand
TGACCTAGCGAAACTAACGCTCCAATTCGAATCCCTCGTCTTCGAATCCAACGAGATTCCCTACTATGTCTTTTTCAGTGTCTGGGACACCGAGCCAGGAGTCATAACACCACTCAGCCAAAATTGGTCAGAACGTCTCACTTCGGCATGGAATCATTTGCCCATCCGTGAACGCCAATCCCTCGAAATCGTTATCACAGGGCCATCCAGCATTCATGGGGCGAGACTACAGATGACTCGCCTCATGCAAAAAGCCGCTCAATTTAAACAGGTTTATTATTAATCCATCAGCCTACTTCAAGGAATCAAAAACAGGTTGAAGCAAGATACGCTCTTCTTCAAGAAACGGTTCCAAGTCCAAATTTTTCGCTAATTGCTGCGCAGCATCCACATAGCCATTCTCATACAAGGTTACCGCAGCGGGTATCTTCCATCGATTACTGATATCCCTCCAGTCCACGGGAGTGGACTCCATAACCCTCAAGGCATCTTGGGGATTGCCCTCACGAAGTAACGCTAAAATCACCGACATTCGATGAGATAACAAATCCGGATTATCTTCCATTAAATGAATCAAAAGCATTTTCGATTCGGGGATCTCCTCATCGAGCAATAAATTGTAGTAGGCTAAATCATTAGCCACTGAAAAATCATTCGGATAAGCAACACTCATCCTTTTCAATGTATCGCGTACCGCAACCGTATCCATTTTTCGCTGACGAAGAACCAGAAGCGCCTCAAACCCTTTTCGCATCATGAGCGTGGACTCCGTCATCTTCTCCAATGCCTCAATCGTATATGCCTCTAATCCCAAGGCTTTGGTATATCGCACCTGAAAGAGCAAAATCTGTTCATCCCGCCCAGCAGCAATCAAGGCCCGTTTCCATTCAATATCCGCACGCCGGCTATCCGCTTGTTCAATAGCAGCACGCATTCGAAACAAGGCCTGCCAATACGGCTCTAAAGGAACCGTCTTTTTTGACAGTAATGACTGGAGCTCCTCCCAACGATCCAGCAAAGCCAGCGCATCCAAACGAACAAGAAACAAATCCTTATGGGCCAGTGAATCGCTTACCGTAACGATTCTCAAGGTTTCCTCATACAATTCGATACTGTTCAGCCAACGCCCTAATCTCAGACGCTCGATCGATTCAGACAGGTCAAACAATGAAATGACCTTATCAAATACCTCTTGGTCGATGCCGTTCCTCTGTATCGCAAGTTTATAGGCTGAAAGTTGATCATCGATTTCCTTCGATTGACCAAGATGCGCTTCAAGTATCCTCAATTCAGCATAAGACAAATCCGGGATTTCCAATGCGCGCTGAGCCATTTCCGTTAAATGTTCAGGATAATTATTGGCTTCAATCAGCTCAAAAATAACTTTTCGCGCCTTTAACTGTTCTTTGTACAGTGGTGCATCCAATGCAAGCTGAATATAATACCACTTATCCTCAAAATGCTCACTCTGCTCCATCAATTGACTAGCTGCGTGAATCGCTGGCTCAACCGCATCCTTTTTTCGATACCAAATCGATTGCCAATATAAGTAGTGATTATTGGCTCCCCAGGATTCTTTATATTGATTCAATTTATAGGCCGCCTCATCAAGCATCCCTGAAGCCAATGCCGCTCGAATAGATCCCTCCACATCTTCGCGCGCCCCTGATGACAATATTTCGGCCCGAACCCAAAAGTCATAAGCACGCTTAGGATCCATTCGCTCTCCAATTTCACCCGCAGTTCTTAAAACAAACAAATCTTCAGGAGCTAAATACGCTGCAGCACGCACATGTTCCCAAGCACTTTCCCATCTCAAGCGATCCGGATTTCCAGCCATTTCTTCAATCGCTTTTTCGGCTAACTGAGTCGCGCGATACCCTCTGAAAAAGAAGAGCCCACATAAAACAATCAGCCCAAAACAAGCCAACCCAATACGGATCATCCATTTTAACCCGGCAATCTTCTTGATGATTGGTTGAGCCTTATCTTCCTTCATTATCGCCTGATTCAACCCACTCTCTTTTCTTGATATATCGAATGGGATTCCCTCCAACGATGGTCCATTCATCCACATCTTTATTCACGAGAGACTGCGCTCCGATAACCGCACCATCACCAATGGTAACCCCTGCCATAATAAATGCACGCGCCGCAATCCACACACGCGAACCTACGACAATCTCCTGCGCAATAAGCTCGAAATTAGCCGTCGTCGTTTCATGGCTACCCGTTGCAAAATACACTTCCTGACTGACAATCACCCGATCACCCAATCGAATCCGAGCCATCGTCACAAACTGTGCGCCATCGCCCAAAATACAATATTCCCCACATTCAAAATTCCAAGGAGCCCAGATTTTCACATCCGGATAAACCCGCGTCCCCCTCCCAATCCTAGCCCCGAAGCAACGCAACCACATTCGCCTCCATCCATGAGCCAGTCGAGGGGAAGGGCGAAAGAGAAATCCCCACACCAGTCCCCACAAAAAACGACCAATCCAATTCTTCTTTGAGAAACAGGGTTTAAAATGACCTTCCATCAACATGTATATTTAGTTTTTCAATCCTTTAGCACAAGCCCACTCCTTAAACAGCTCCCCCAAAGCAAGCGCACCTTTCCGTAGATCGTAACGCTTGCCAAACGATTGGCGGGCCTTTTCCCGCATCAACAACCTCTCCGTCCCCGATATTCGCTCCCATCGCTCCAGTAATTGCGATATGCCAACAGCATTATCCGCTGCCACTAACGCAGCTCCATCTAAAACAATGTCGGGGCTCGTATTAACCGCATAAGTCGTCAGCACCGGCGTTCCCACCGACAATGCCTCCGCAACCACCATTCCAAAATTTTCCTGATGTGAGGGTAAAATAAAAGCTTCCGCATTAGCCAACGCTTCCCATTTCTCATCACCGGACAAAGGCCCAACCCATTGAACTCCTTGGCTTGATCGTTTCTTGAGAGTCTTCGCAAATCTACCTTCATCCGGTCCGGCAATATGCAAATCAGGCTTCACCGTTGGAGCCCACTGTGCATAGGCATCAATCAACAGATCCAATCCCTTTTTCTCATGAATTCGACCAAGGTATAAGATAAAAGATTGAGCACTATGGTCAGGAATCCAGTCCTCCCTTAAAACAGGAACAATCCCATAGGGGACCACTGACTCATTTGCTCGATAAAGCCAAAAAGATTTCCGAGCCAAAACTCGTTCTTGATCCGTAGTAAAACAAACACTTTGAGCATCACGCAATGTTCGATAATCTGCCCAAGGCCAGTAACCCCATTTCTTCAGATGCTTTAACGGATAGGCTCGTTTAAACCATGGATCCAACATGCCATGGGGATAGACTACGTACGGGATATTCAATCGCCGGCAGATTCGCCCTGCCGATAAGGTATGATACTGCCATAACCCATGAATAACGACCAAATCGAAACGCGAAACATTCGCCTCCAACCATTTATCAATAGACTGCGTATATCCATAAAAACCACGACCAGATCCTACACCAACCCCTTCTAAACCGAAATCATCCCAAAAAGGATCATCGGAGGCATCCAAAGAAACCACATAAGTTTCAATCCCAATGCGATGGAGCAATGGATCTAAATTCAAGATTCCATTAATCGGTCCCCCCGAGCGAGGGTGCGCAGAGTGAATGACGCGTAAAACCTTCACCGTAAATTCTTCTTAATCCAATGACCTAATACAACAAAACCCCACAACCGTGTCCAATGAATCTTATGCGCTCGAAATGCCTTAATCTGATTGTGCATAGCCAATTCAATCCAAGGCAGTCCCTTGACGAGCGCATTAATCCCGTCATTCACAACCTGTTCCAAAGGTCCTCGCATCCAACGATCCATCGGTAAATCAAATCCCTGTTTCTTTCGGGAGTAAACACTCCGCGGAAGCTCTTCCTCGAAAGCAGAAATCAGCAATGGTTTGTTGAAATTACCTGTACATTTTTCACCTTTTCCAATACTCAGTGCCCATTCAACCACCTCCAGATCCAAAAGAGGCACTCTCAACTCCAATGAATGCGCCATGCTCATTTGGTCGGAATCCCTCAACAAAATATTCCGCATATAAACGGATGCTTCAGCCCAAGATAAAGCTGCCTTTTCATCAATAAAACAAGCATCATCAACTCGATTAGATTCCCAGTCGACTGATGCCAATCCCATATCATTCAGTTCTTTATCCGTGAAAAAACGCCTCCGCCAACGAGCAAATGCTTCAGCTGGTTCACTATTATTCGGCAAACAACTCAATCGTTTTCCGGTGGATCCGCTTAGCCTGAGTATGCCTCGGATCCAAACAGGCATATGCGCCAACCTCCGCAACAGATCATACTCTTTAAAAATAGGATAGCCACAGAACAGCTCATCCCCTCCCAAGCCGGAAAGAACCACTTTAACCCCTTCCTTTCGAACGGCATTGGATACGATGTATGTATTGATGCCATCAATCGTCGGAATATCCATCGAGTTAATCGCAGCAGCCACACTTTCCAAAGCCTCTTCTTCAGTCAGCTCAATCCGACAAAAGTCCGCACCACATGATTCAGCCACTTCACGAGCGACCTCACTTTCATCCCATTTCCGCTCTTTAAATCCAACAGAAAAAGCTTGGATCGGGTTCCCTAACGCGCGCTGTGCCAATAAAGTCACTACCGATGAATCCAAGCCACCACTCAAAAAAGTGGCTACCGGAACATCAGATAATAAATGCCTTTCCACTGCATCCGAAATCCGCCGCCTCGTTCCAGAAACAACATTTTCATTTACTTTCTTCGAAAGCGTTGCAGGCGTCCAATACCGCCCAGCTCTTTCATTCCCACTCCGATCATAGCAAACCCATGAGCTCGGAGGCACCATATGGATCGCATCATTGAGAATCACTTTCTCATCAAATGCCCCAAATGCGATAAAATGCGACAGTGCTTGATGATTGATAACCAATGCCTCTGTTTCAACAACTAATGGTCTCACCTCAGAAGCAAAACAGAGGGATTGCTCCTCCCGCTTTACATAAAGTGGTTTAATTCCAAGAGGATCACGAACCAGCCATAAACAATTCCCTCCAACATCCCAAAGTCCAAAAGCAAACATACCTCTTAAATACAAAAATGCTTCAACTCCCCACACTCTGAATGCCACTAACAGCGTCTCCGTATCACTGGAGCTCTTCCATTCGATTTCCTTCGGCAGTTGCTCACGCAATTCAAGGTGATTATAGATCTCTCCATTGAAAACGATTACATTGCCTGTCACTTCGTCGATCATCGGTTGGTTCCCTGCTGCCGATAAATCGAGGATCGAAAGCCGTCTATGCCCCAACCAAACGGAACCATCCGGTGAATTCCACTGACCACTCGCATCCGGCCCTCGATGCGCCATTAAATCAAGCTTCACTCCACCTGACTCACCCTCAAAGCTAATTTGCCCCGCTATACCACACATACGAACAGCTCCTCAGGTTCACACCGCATCCCGCCAAATGCTTCGATACACTTCAACATAAGCATCACTCATTTTCTTTTTATCAAACCGCTTCACATTCTCATAGCCTTTATCGATAAAAGCGCCCTTTGATTCTTCATTTGACAAAATCTCCTCAACCGCATCAGCCATTTGTTCAATGTCTTGTGGGTCACAAATCATAGCGGAATCACCAAGAACCTCCCCCAAAGAACCTCCACCACTGGCCACCACTGGGCATCCACATGCTTGTGCCTCAATTGGCGGCCAACCAAACCCTTCATAATACGACGGAAACAAAAAAACATCAGCAGTCGAATAGGCCGCTTCCAATAATTCATCCGTAACCTGTCCAAGCGAAATAACTCGATCCGAAATCTCAAGTTCATCTATCAATAATAAATGTTTTTTTTCTAAATGCTTACCTATAAACACAAAAAAAGGACACTCCTCCAACAACGTCGACTTCAATCGAGCACAAACAAGCAAAATGCCTTCTCTGTTTTTATACCATGAGTTATCCCCTACGTGTAAAACCACCTTTTCCCCTATCGGATACTTCGTTTCATTTAAACGGGCATGAGCTATTTCCAGCTCGGTTCTCTTATAGCTAAAGTTTAAACTCATTGTAATGGTAGGTTCGATACATTTGCTCGATCCAAGAATCCTCAACAAGTCTTTTCGCGTATTCTCAGACACACAAACAATATGCCGCGCCTTCCTTAATCCTCTAAGAATTAATCGCTGCAAAACCTTCCCCAAAAAGCCCGTCTTATTAGCAGCCATTCCGTTCATTGCAGACTGAATTGCCATCACATCATGACAAGTCACTAAATGCGGAACATCACCAATTCCATTCAGATAGATCGCATTTGAGTGATCACAAACATGAATAAAAACCGACTTCTTTCGCCGTAAAAAGAAAAGGGTTAAACATAGAACAACTGGAAACAACACGTATTTATCGACATAACTCGCCCATTTACTGATTACTTTGTAGTCACAAAAAAAACGGCCAAATACAATGCTTGGACGTATGGATTGAACATCCAACCCAGAATCACGAAGCGAGCCCAACATCAAAGATTCAAACAAAAGCATACTCATTTGCCGATCTCCCCTGTAATTCCCAATTAACAGAATTGTCATCACAATACTATTTTAAATATATAAAACCGATCATCCAAAAATTCGTTCTTCAGCACTGGTGATTTTCTAAACATTCCGCGAATGATTTAGCTACTTCAGTCAACGTGTAAGGCTTCATTAAGTCGGAACACCAAGACCAATCATGAGGGTATTCAATTAGTTCTCGTATCATTTCTCCGCCACTCCGATAATCCCCAGAAGCAATAACCCGAACCCGCTCCCACTCGCGAAACTCATAGGAGGAACCCACATACTCTGAGACAATAATCGAACACCCTGCCTGCAAGCCTTCATTGACGACAAGCCCCCATGTTTCACCCATTTGCTTGGATGGCAACATCAGGCAATCCATCGCGAGATATCCATCCATAATCGCATTTTGATCTAAAAATCCGGTGAACCATACGGGCAAATCAAACTGTTTAACATAAGCAACCAACGCCTCGGATAATTCCCCTGTTCCAATAATAATAACTCCGACATTTAATGAATATGTTTCGACAGCATACCTTAGGGATTCAAGTAACAGTAAAGGATTTTTTTTATCAATTAACTTTCCTGCAAATCCAACAACCCAAATATCATCAGGAATACCATACCTTTTCCTGAATGCACTTCGCCGAGTTATCTTATCAGCCGCAATCATTCCCGTATATGGATTGGGGACATTATAGTGGACAAAACATGATTGCGAACAATCAAGATCATGCTTGCGGTAATGCATCGCATTTAACTGACCAATCGGCAACCCCTTTCGAATTCCAGCGTAGATCAATTTATAGATCAATGACCTGAGGCAACTTTTCATGTAGCTGCGCTTAAATGCAATGTCTTGTGTCTCCGTTCTAATTAGAACGGGAATGCCTCTTTTTTTCGCTTCGTAATAAGCCCGAAAATCAAAAGCATGACTTAGCGAAGTAAGAACAATTGCAGAAACATCTTCACGCTCAAAAATGCCACCAATCCCCCAACCTCTTAACGACCAAAACCCTTCAAGCTTACCTCCATTTAAATTGGATAAACAAACACAATCATATCCACTCAACAAATCAATTCCCCAATCCACATCCCCACCGAACTGAACATCCTTGTAAGCTCGTATTGAAAAATCGCTCCCATAGATCACTTTAATGTTTCCTGCTCCCATTAGCTTGGAAACCTCTCGATAAAGAGGTGCTCGATACTGAACCGGATGTGTTTCAAAAATCAGAATCATAGAGAATACATGAAAATCAATTGATTAAATATCAAATAAACAGGCCCGCACTATGCAATGGCTATCGCATTCTCTTCTTTTTTCTTTTTGCGCGCCAGTCGCATCTCACGTTCAATATCAACAAACAGTATTATCGAACCAATCGAAAATGCCCACCACAGATACAATGGTGGCTGAATACCTAAAGTCCCCACAGCCCCATTGAAAACCACAAAACCAAAAGCTAAAGAAGCAGGAATCAAGAAGGCATTTGAGCGAATTTTTTGAATGTAACTAAAGCAGATGATGATAACCGTAACCCGAAATATCATCCACATAAAAATCAAATAATACCCCCCCTCAAATACCGTATTTGCAAGATCCACTTCACCCCATCCGAAACGATCTCTTTGCTCCGCCGCATATTCGCTCAATTGCTGAGACCCATTACTCATGATACCAATCCCGTTTCCAAACAACCCAGCATCTGATTTCGTTCCAAAATAGGTCCATCCAAAGAGTGCTTGATTTAAACGCTCTGCCATTTCAGTCGAATGTTCGGCACTGAAAGTTTCTCCTCCTGTTCGAGCTTCATAAGCACCAAAAGCAGACGGGAATAACCATTGCGCAACCAATAATGAGACAACCGTACCCAGAGCCAACAAAAGAAATCGGCGAACGACCAAAACGCGGCCGGAAATAGCCGCAATCAAAGCAGCAACCGCCACGATAATAGCAGCCCCCACAACCGATTGCCGAGACCCGGTTGCAAACAGTCCAATCATATAGGCAGGTAAAACAATCCAGCTCCGAATAACCCAAGCAACCCAACGCTTCCCTGGAAATTGAATACCAAAAGCAACCCAACCTGCAACAAAGGTCAGAAAAAAATTGTATTGGGAAATGAACGGAAAGGTTGAACTTACCCGCAAAAAACCACCCGCAGAAAATCCGCTTAAATCCTCACCAGATACCGATAAGTTCAGCCAATGGGAATCCGGAAGCGCAATTTGAATTAGCGCAAGGATTGAAGTGGGGACGATTAGAAAAGCAAAAAAACGACCGAGGGCTAAAGCCTCAATTGGTATTTTTGAATTGTATCGAAAAGCGATAGGAATCGCAAAGACCACCGGAAAATAAAGAATATACTGCTTCAAGCCAAATATCGCGAGAACCGGATCATGTAATGCCGTCAGGACAAACAGAGGAACCATCGCAACCATCAATCCAAACCACAAAAAACGCATTAACTCTACCGACTTGGGTAAAGGGCGGTTGAGAACAGCCACCGTAATAAGCAATGCAACCACATCCTTTGCAAAGATCAAAACCTGTGAAGCAAACTCCGGTAATAGCTTGCGCACAATTCCCTCAAAAACGAGTACCCCAATCAAAAGATAAATCAATCCCCGTAGATGCTTTCTTCTCATTATTTAACTGTTTCCGTTCCAATCCGAGATAAATGCCTAACCAACATATCCCCACTTTGATCCCATCCAGCCATTCCGGTTGCCTTCAACCTCGCCGTTTCTCCAATACTTTGGCATAATCCTCGGTTTTCCACCAAATTCTTAATACGCTCTGAAAGCATGTCTACATCACGGGAAGTGATTAAAAAACCCGATACACCATCTTCAATAATTTCAGCGGCCCCCGTTTCATGAGTTGCAATAACAGCTAACCCCGAGGCCATCGCTTCACCAACCACTAAACTCAAACCCTCTTCCAGACTCGGCTGCACAAAAACATCTGCATCGCTATAGGCCTTTTGTAAATCATCACCTCGCAATACTCCTGCAAACTCAACATTCACTGGCATCTCGACCCCCTCTAACCCTGTCGGCAATGAAACCGGACCTACCAACCGCAGTTTGATATTCAAATGATTCAATCGATCAACCGCCTCCACTAAATACCGGATACCTTTCCTGAAATTAATTTGACCAACAAATAGAACGACAAACGCTTCATCCAATCTTCTTTCACCTTGAGAACTTTTTGAATTCAACGTAAAACCATACGGATTCAGGATGAATTTATCCCCTTTAATTCCTTCAGAAATGAAAGTATCCCGCACAAAACAGGATGGTCCCAGTACCCAATCGGATTCTTCATACTCGGCAACCCTTCTGGGGATTTCTCTCACATCATCCAGTTCCCAATCAATACCTAACCGATGAGCCTCCTCCATCAACACTCGGTGCTGAAAATGGGCGTGCGTATTGACCGCTTCACATATAAAAATCTTTCCCTCTCCCTTGAATCTACGAATCGTATTCAAACCCGTTCCATTATAAAAAAGACCGATATCCGCATCTTTCATCGCTTCAGAAAATGCACGATCCAAGGCTAACTTACTCTGCACATTGAACCATTCAATCAAACGTTTTGGCAACTTTAAATATCGTGATAAGATATAAAGTATTTGCCAAAAATCACAGCGCACAATTTTACCAGGAGGCACCTTGATCGTATCGGCAAACCGAGAAAAGCGGGGAAAGCCTGATACAAATCGATGCAATACTCCTGCACACTCCAGCGCTTCAGCATAGCGATAATGATGCGATCGATTAGGGGATACGTAAACAACCTTCATTTCAACATCTGCATAAACGCATTTAAATAAGCATCAAACTGCTTTTCAGGTAGAAACTGAGATAGATGAGTATTCCGATGACATAAAAAAGATAATCGCTTATCCGCCCCACCCCTCAATAAAATTCTCATTTTATCCACCAAATCACCAGCGTCTCCCCGGGAAAAATACAACCCACAACGACCAACAGCTTCTGGCAGTCCTCCCGATTCTGCCGCAATCACTACAGCACCACAAGCAATCGCTTCCAACGCAACTAGCCCAAAGGGTTCACTCCACCGCGAAGGGATTACACAAACTTCACAATTTTGATAAAATTCAACCAAATCAGTACCTCCCAACCAGGGAAGAAACTCAACAAACTGAATCATATTCAATGCTGCTACTCGCCGCATAAGCCTCTCTTTCTCTTCACCTTCTCCTGCGATAGCACAATGTACCATACTTCCACTTCGATGTAGTATTTCTATTGCATCCAGAAAAAGATCTACGCCCTTATCGGACACCAACCGACCAACGTAGCCAAATTTCCACTTCCTCACTGAATTACTTTCCGGTAATCTAAACCGGGTCACATCGAAACTATTCGGTAAAACCCCTGTTGGATTCGGCAATTGCGCGGCAATGGCTCCACTCACTCCATAGCGCGCAGCAAATTTTGATATTAATGCCCTTCGAAGGACAGAACTGACTCCACCTGTGGGTAACCACGTATGAAACGTCGCC
>Ga0115559_1002722_pt1 | contig 11164 bp, 9 predicted proteins | sample COGITO_mtgs_1105_3_FD_87281 | JGI IMG/M metagenome (GOLD analysis project Ga0115559, IMG submission 87281) | Pelagic marine microbial communities from North Sea - COGITO_mtgs_110506 | ecosystem: Environmental > Aquatic > Marine > Epipelagic | place: Germany:Helgoland, sampling site Kabeltonne... | reverse complement strand
CGGTTTGGCAATATCAACATGCGGCAGTGCCGCCGCCGCCTGGTGCAGCGCTTGCAGCGACAGGTTCACACCCGGAGCAATCGCGCCACCGACATAGGCGCCATCGGCATCGACCACGTCAAAAGTTGTCGCGGTGCCAAAATCCACAAGAATCAAATCGCCACCAAACAAGTCATAACCCGCGACCGTGTTGACCAAGCGGTCAGGTCCCACCCCGGTGCCCTCATCCACCCGTACATCGACCGGAAGTGCACAATCAGGTTTTCCCACGACAAAAGGGCGGGTGTTGAAATATCGATCCGCCAGAATGCGCAGATTAAACACAACCCGGGGCACCGTCGATGAGATGATCACATCCGTGATATCCACCTTAATTTTCCCAAGGGTTATCAAAGATGATAGCCAGACATAATATTGATCCGCCGTGCGCTGCTGGTCGGTTGCGATGCGCCAAGTGCTGATAAACTCCGACCCTGTCCAGATCGAAAAAACCGTGTTGGTATTGCCGCAATCTATTGCGAGTAACATATGCAGCCTCCATCAAAAGAACACATCTGCAGCAGCGATTGCCTGTCGGCCTTGTGCAGTAGTTAGGATCAAATGCCCTGTCTCGTCGATGGTGTCAAATCGGCCAATAATCTCGCCGGACCCGATACGCGCCGTAATCGTCTCACCCAGGCGCGCGGCACGGGCCAGCCAAGCCGCGCGGATGGATGAAAACCCAAAGGCACAAAACTGCGCCTCATGGCGCGCATAAGCGGCGGCCAGCGCGGCCAAAAACTCTTCTGGCGCAAGCGCGGTGCCGGTTTCACTCAGCACGCAGACCGGTGGCATTGCACGCGCCTCAAGCCCGCTTGACTGCGGTGTATGCACAAGGTTCACCCCAACCCCGATGGTCAGCGCAAACCCACCGCCCGAAAGCGCTGTGGTCTCGAGTAAGATACCCGCCACTTTACCGCCGTTCAACAAAACATCATTCGGCCATTTAAGCGCCAAAGTATCCGAACGCCCAGTTGTGGCAACCAAAGCGTCAAACAGTGCCAAGGCAGCAACAAAAGAACGCAGCGCTATTTGGTCAGGCGGATGCTGTGGAAACAACACTAAAGAGGCCGCAAAGTTTCCAGCTGGGTCAGACCAAGCCCGCCCGCGCCGTCCCCGACCATTGGTTTGGCGCCGGGCCAAAACCCACTCAGGACCAGCCAATTGCGCCACAATGCGCGCCGCCTCGGCATTGGTGCTGTCCACTTCATCTAAGACGCGTAAGCGATAGCCGTCAGGCAAGTTAATTGACAAGAGCTGCCGCCGCACCCGCAGCAGATGCATTTATGCCAAACAGGTTAACAATCCCAAACACCATGATGGCGGCAGCGGCCATCAGCACCCCCCAAAGCACCGGCGAGCCGCCCCCATTGAGCGCATCGTCGACGTCGTCCCCAAAATACATAAGATAGACGATGCGCAGATAATAATACGCGCCAATTGCGCTGGCGATTGCGCTGGCAAACACCAGCCAAATCATCCCGGCATCAATCGCCGCAGTCCAGACGCCGAACTTGGCGAAAAATCCCAGAAACGGCGGCACACCTGCGAGGCTGAACAGCAAAACCAACATCGCAATCGCTTTGCCCGGCGCACGATTGGCGTAAAGGTTCAGGGCCGCAATTTTGGTCACCGGTTGGCCATCTTTTTCCATCGACAGGATAAAGGCAAAGGTGCCAAGGTTCATCGTGACATAGACCGCCATATAGATCAGCATCGCCTGCACACCCTGCGCAGTGCCGGCCACAAGGCCAATCAGCGCATATCCCATATGCGCAATCGAAGAATAGGCCATCAGGCGTTTGATATCGGTCTGACCGATGGCGGCGACCGCCCCGAGAAACATCGACAACACCGACAACAGGGCAAGGATCTGCTGCCAATCGCCAATCACCCCACCAAACACATCATACAAAACCCGGGCAAACAGCCCCATTGCCGCCATTTTTGGGGCAGTGGCAAAAAACGCAGTAATCGGCGTCGGAGCACCCTCGTAAACGTCCGGCGTCCACATGTGAAATGGCACAACCGAAACTTTGAACGCCAAGCCGGCAATCACAAACACCAGACCGAAAAGCAGGCCCATCGACGCCTGTCCGCCGGCGGTACTTTCGATTATACCGCTGAACCCCGTGGTGCCCGCATACCCATAACTCAGTGACGCGCCATAGAGTAACAAGCCCGATGACAGTGCCCCCAGAACGAAATACTTTAATCCTGCCTCGGTCGAGTTTATGCTATCACGACGCAATGCGGCGATCACGTAAAGCGCCAGAGACTGCAGTTCAAGGCCCATATAAAGCGCCATCAAGTCGCCTGCGGAGACCATCACCATCATGCCCACCACCGAAAATGCGACCAGCAAAGGGTATTCAAATCGCAACAGGCCGGTGCGCAGCATATAATCGCGTCCCATCACCAAGACAGCCGCGGCAGACAGCAAAATAACCACTTTGCAGAACCGGGCATAGGCATCATCTTGGAACATTCCTCCAAAGGCACTTTGGCTCTCGCCGCCAGAGTTGCCAATCCACAGTGCCATCACCACAAACAGTGCCGCGGTAAACAGTACCAACCGCGAGGCCAGCGCATCCTTGCCAGAATAGACAGATACGACAAGGGCCAGCATAGCGCAGATCGAAATGACGATCTCCGGCAAAATAATGATCAGATCAGTCTGAATCATGCGATGCTCCTGTCACTGCGAGGCGGCCAGCTTACCGGACCCATGGGCCGCAGTAATCGCCATTTCATATTGTGCAACCAGCGCCTCTACCGAGGGACCGATCAGATCGAGGACCAGCGCCGGATAGACCCCCAGTAAGAGTGTCATTACCACCAATGGCGCAAAAATGGCTTTTTCACGCCGACTCATATCCTTAATCATTTTAAGACTTTCTTTAATCAACTGGCCCATCATCACACGCCGGTACAGCCAAAGCGCATAAGAGGCTGATAAGATCACGCCAAAAGTGGCCACCACTGCCACCCAAGTATTGACCTGAAAAATGCCAACTAAAGTAAGAAACTCTCCGACAAAGCCAGACGTACCCGGCAGACCGACATTGGCCATGGTAAACAACATAAAGATAAGCGCATAGGCCGGCATCCGGTTCACCAACCCGCCATAATCGGCAATCTCACGGCTGTGGATACGGTCATAGACCACCCCGACACACAGAAATAATGCGCCCGAAATAAAACCGTGGCTGATCATCTGAAAGATCGCACCGTCGATGCCCTGTTGATTGGCGGCAAAAATACCCATGGTGACGTAACCCATATGCGCCACAGAAGAATAGGCGATCAGCTTTTTCATATCGTCCTGCACCAAGGCAACAAGCGAAGTATACACGATCGCAATTGCCGACATCCACAATACAAGATCAGTCATCACAGAGGCGCCAACCGGAAACATCGGCAGGCTAAAGCGTAAAAACCCGTAGCCGCCCATTTTCAGCAAAATCGCAGCCAGCACGACCGAGCCCGCAGTCGGTGCCTGCACATGCGCATCCGGCAACCATGTGTGCACCGGCCACATCGGCATTTTCACCGCAAAACTAGCAAAAAACGCCACAAACATCAGCGTCTGCATCCCGCCAACCACGGGGATGCCCAGCACGTGAATGGTCTCAGAGGCAAAGCCGTGGGTTATTAGCGCGATCCCGTCCGAACACGCGCCGATACAGGTTGTCCCCGCCTCGGCATACATCGCCACCATCGCGACCAGCATCAGAACCGAACCAAGGAAGGTATATAGAAAGAACTTAAACGAGGCATAGATCCGGTTGGCACCGCCCCAGATACCAATGATCAAAAACATCGGGATCAGCCCAGCCTCAAAGAACAGATAGAACAAGACGAGGTCCAGCGCCATAAACACGCCAAGCATCAGCGTCTCTAGGATCAGAAACGCAATCATATATTCTTTGACCCTATGGGTGACGTCCCAACTGGCAGCAATCACCAAGGGCATCATAAACGTTGTCAGCATCACGAATAAGACGCTGATTCCGTCAACGCCCATTCGGTATTTCAACCCCATAAGCCAATTGCCTTCCTCGACCATCTGAAAGCCTGTCTCGGCAGGGTCAAACTGCACCAAGATGATCAAGGACACCAAGAAGGTGGCGCTGGTTGCGATCATCGCGGTCCATTTGGCATTGCTTTGCGCCGCTGCATCCTCGCCGCGTAAAAACACCAGCAAGATCAGCGCGGCCATGGCCGGCAAAAGGGTCACGATAGACAGCAGGTTTTCCATTTTAAAAGCCCCCGCCGCTTAGGGTCATCCAAGTGATCAGCCCAACAATGCCCAGCACCATCGCCAGCGCGTAGGTAAAGATATAACCAGATTGTGCCCTCCCCAGCGCCCGCGTGAAAAATGGAATGAGTCCCATAGCCACCCCGTTCAATGTGCCATCGATGACATCACCATCCCCGCGCTTCCACAGGACCCGGCCCAGCTTTTTCGCCGGCGTGACAAAAATGATCTCAAAGATTTCATCAAAATACCACTTGTTGAGCAGGAACAGATACAGAGGCCGCTGATATTTGACCAGATTTTGCGGCATCTTTGGATCCCACAAGTAAAACCAGCACGCAGTGACAAAGCCCAAAAGCATCGCAATAAACGGGCTGAGTTTGACCCAAGTGGGCGCGTGATGCGCCTTTTCCATCACATGATTGTCTGCGGCCTGAAATAATGCCCCTTGTGGTGCTGGGCCAAAGGCAAGAACCACCGGCGCTTTGCCAAGGTCGGTGTTGGCATCACCACTGCTGTTATCTTTGCTGTTATCTTTGCTGTGGCCGCTGTGTTCACCAAGACTGGCACCATCCGCTTCAATATGAGGTTCGGCCATCCCGAAAAACCGGTTGACCTGTGCGTGATCACCAAAAAAGCTACCGTACCAGACCATGCCGCTGAACACTGCGCCAACTGCCAATACCCCAAGCGGGACCAACATCACGCTCGGACTTTCATGGGCATGGGCATGGGTGTCTTTATTGCCACGCGCCGCGCCATAAAACGTCATGAACATCAAGCGCCAGCTATAAAACGAGGTAAACAGTGCCGCGACCACCAAAAGCCAAAAGCCATAGCCGCCCTGCGTGCCAGCCCAAGCGCTCTCAATCACTGCATCTTTTGACAAAAATCCGGCAAAACCAATATGTGTCAGCGGAATACCGACCCCAGTAATCGCCAATGTGCCGATCATCATCGCCCAAAACGTATAGGGGATCTTTTTGCGCAAGCCGCCATAATTACGCATGTCCTGTTCGTGGTGCATCGCATGGATCACGCTACCCGCGCCCAGAAACAGCATCGCTTTGAAAAACGCATGCGTCAGCAGATGGAACATCGCCACCGAATAGACCCCGACGCCCGCAGCGACAAACATATAGCCCAACTGCGAACAGGTCGAATAGGCAATCACCCGCTTAATATCGGTCTGCACCAGCCCGACACTGGCCGCAAACAGCGCCGTCGATGCGCCGATAACAGTTATTAAGGTTTTGGCCTCGGGGGCGTATTCGATTAGCGGCGACATACGACAGACCAGAAACACACCCGCAGTCACCATGGTCGCGGCATGGATCAGCGCCGATACGGGAGTTGGACCCTCCATCGCGTCGGGCAGCCATGTGTGCAGAAACAATTGTGCCGATTTACCCATGGCGCCTATGAACAGCAGAACCGCAATCAGGTTGGCGGCATTCCAATCCGACCACAAAAAGTGCAGTTGCATGTTCGCCAGCGCCGGCGCGGCCCCAAATACATCGTCAAAGCGGATACTGTCCACCGTCATATACAGCGCAAAAATACCCAGCGCAAAGCCCACATCCCCGACACGGTTGACCACAAACGCTTTAATCGCAGCAGCATTCGCCGTCGGTTTGCGGTAGTAAAAGCCGATCAAAAGGTATGAGGCGACGCCAACGCCTTCCCAGCCAAAAAACATCTGGATCAAGTTATCTGAGGTCACCAGCATCAACATCGTAAAGGTGAAAAACGACAGATACGCAAAAAAGCGTGGTTTATAGCTTTCGCCCGCCTCCCATGCCGGATCATCGGCCATATACCCAAAGCTGTACAAATGCACCAAAGCTGAGACCGTGGTCACAACAATCAGCATAATCGCGGTTAACCGGTCAAGCCGGATCGACCAATCGGTTGCCAAGGTGCCACTTTCAATCCAGCGCATCAATTGAATCTGCTCTGTGACGCCATCATGAGATAAAAAGACGATCCAACTCAGCAAACCAGCAAAAAATAACAGGCCCGTGCTCACCCACAGGGCTGCCTGTTCACCGATAAACCGCCAGCCAAAACCCGCAACAAGAGCCCCAATAAGCGGCGCAAAAAGAATCAGGGTTTCCATGTTACGTTACCCTTTCATCACATTGACGTCTTCAACATCAATCGTGCCACGGTTGCGAAAGAAGCAAACCAGAATGGCCAGACCTATCGCCGCCTCTGCGGCGGCCACCGTCAACACAAACAAGGTAAACACCTGCCCGACCAGATCACCTAGAAAGCTTGAGAACGCAACAAGATTGATATTGACCGCAAGCAGCATCAATTCGATCGACATCAATAAAATAATGACGTTTTTCCGGTTCAGGAAAAGCCCGAAAACCCCGATGATAAACAGCGTCGCAGCAACCGCCAAGTAATGTTCTAAACCAATCATACTCTTCCTCGGTTTCCCTTGCCTCAGTGCCGGTCTATTGCGGCGATTATGCCCAGAGCGGGCTTTGGTGATACAATTGCCGCTTTAAAGCCCATCACCGGGTTTGACATCTTTCAATTCCATTGCTGTCGCCGGGTCACGCCACATTTGTGCATGAACATCTTGGCGCTTTACATCGGCGCGGTGCCGCAATGTCAGTACTATTGCGCCGATCATCGCCACCAAAAGGATCAACCCGGCCAATTGAAACAACAAGAAATACTGATCATAGATCAACAGCCCCAGAGCTGCAGTATTATGCGTTGCCTCAAGCGGCACCGCCTCACGCGCCGCCATGGCCTGATCGCTAAACGTCCAGACCCCAATAGCCACCGAGAATTGCATCAGCAAAACCACGCCGATCAAAAGCGCCAGAGGCAGATATTTCGCCATCTCGGCCCTGAGTTCGGAAAAATCCACGTCAAGCATCATAACCACGAATAAAAACAACACCGCCACCGCGCCCACATAGACGATGATCAACAACATGGCGACAAATTCGGCCCCCAACAAAACAAACAACCCCGCCGAACTGATAAACGACAGGATCAACCATAGCACCGAATGCACGGGGTTGCGGCTGATCACAGTAAACAAGCCCCCGGTCAAAGCGCTTACGGCAAACAGATAAAAGGCAAATACCGTCACACTCATGTCGTCTCTCCCGCCTCGGGCTTGGGGTCCAGAACCTGCTGCGCCACATCCATTGCGCGGGTCATGGCCGGCACGCCGGCAAACACCGCCGTCATCGCAATTGCCTCTTTTATTTCTTGCTTATGGGCCCCGGCCTCAAGCAGGCTGCGCACCGTCAACCGCAACGGTGCCTCGGCCTGCACGCCCTGCATGATCAGTCCCGCCAAGGTCAGCAGCAGACGGCTTTTGGCACACAGCCCGTTCTTGTTCTGCGCATTGCCAAAGGTCAGTTCCATCACCTCTTTTGGCATCTGCGGGATAAACGCTTCAAATTCTTTTGATGACAGCGACGCCAAAGACGGGTTCAACGCCTGCGCCATTTTTTGCGCAGCGTCCACCATGTCGTCAAAGGGGTTTTTTTCATCACTCATCTATACGGCGCGTCCAATTCAAGGTTGCGGGCTATTTCGGCCTCCCAACGATCGCCGTTTTCCAGCAGCTTATTTTTATCGTAGTATAATTCCTCGCGAGTTTCAGTCGCAAATTCAAAGTTTGGACCTTCAACAATCGCATCGACGGGGCAGGCTTCCTGACAAAAGCCACAATAAATGCACTTCGTCATGTCGATATCATAGCGCGTGGTACGGCGGCTGCCGTCATCGCGCGGCTCGGCGTCAATGGTGATGGCCTGCGCCGGGCATACCGCTTCGCAGAGTTTGCACGCGATGCACCGCTCTTCACCATTGCCATAGCGACGCAGCGCATGTTCGCCGCGAAACCGCGGGCTAAGCGGGCCTTTTTCATGCGGATAGTTTATCGTGGCTTTGGGCGCAAAGAAATATTTTAATCCCAGTTTGAAACCTTGGAAAAAATCCATCAGCAGGAAATATTTCGCCGCACGAGTATAATCAATCTGTGCCATACTATCCTCCTACAGCCCAGCGGGCATAGGCGCCGCCAAAGGCCTCAAACTTTGCAAAAAACGCCACGAGTACTACCCAAAACAGGCTGAACGGCAGAAAGACTTTCCACCCCAGACGCATCAGCTGGTCATAGCGATACCGTGGTGTAATCGCCTTTACCATCGCAAAGATAAAAAAGAAAAATGCCATTTTTCCAACCATCCACAGCGCCCCATCAGGCAGACCCGGGATCGGTGAAAGCCAACCGCCAAAGAACAACAGCGAAGTCAGCGCGCACATCAAGAAAATGGCAATGTATTCACCGGCCATAAACAACAAGAACGGGGTCGAGCTGTATTCGACCTGATAGCCTGCAACCAACTCTGATTCCGCCTCCGGCAAATCAAACGGTGGCCGGTTGGTTTCGGCCAGCGCCGAAATGAAAAATAAAAATACCATCGGAAAGTGCGGCAGCCAGTACCAGCTGAAAAACCCGTAATCCCCGTCCTGAGCGCGAACGATATCGCCAAAATTCATCGACCCGGTAGACAGGATGACACCGATGATGATCAGCCCGATCGACACCTCATACGAAATCATCTGCGCAGCCGAGCGCAAAGATCCGAGGAAGGCATATTTTGAATTTGACGCCCAGCCCCCCATGATCACGCCGTAAACTTCCAGCGAAGAGACCGCAAAAACATATAAAATCGCTACGTTTATGTTAGACAGAACCCAAGTATCATTAAACGGGATTACCGCCCAGGCGATCACCGCCAGCACAAACGACATCAGAGGTGCGAGTAAAAATACCGTCTTGTCGACACCCGCTGGAATAACCACCTCTTTGACCACATATTTCAAAGCATCGGCAACTGATTGCAGCAGGCCAAAAGCGCCAACCACATTTGGTCCGCGCCGCATTTGCACAGCCGCCCATATTTTTCGGTCGCCGTAGACCAAAAATAACAAGCTGATCATCACAAAGCCCAACATGGCAAGACATTGCGCAAGTATCAGCAGCCCTATTCCGGCCGGCGTTGCTAAGAAATCAGTCATGCAGCCGCTCCCCCTTGGGTTTTGCACCGATGGCGACAGAGAGCTCTATTTCCATCGGTTTAAGCATCAGGGTGGATGATGTTTGCGCTCTGGTCATTCTGCGGCCACATCTTGCGCCAGCCGCGCTTTGGCAGCGGCCGACAGTTCCGCCATCACCACGCTGGCGCGGGCAATCGGGTTGGTAATGTAAAAATCGCCCACCGCATTGCGCAGCGGCCCATCTGAGGGTTGCGACACAGCCAAAGCGGTCCAGGAATTTTCTGGCACGTGATCAATCTGCCCCAGATGCGGCACCTCGCCGATCAGTTGTCGGCGCAATGCCGCAAGCGTATCAAACGGCAACGTTGCGCCGGTTTCAGCCGATAGGGCCCGTAAAATAGCCCAGTTTTCTTTGGCCTCGCCCGGCGCAAAGCCAGCCCTCAGCGCCAGTTGCGGCCGACCTTCGGTATTTACAAACAGCCCGGATTCTTCGGTATATGCGGCGCCCGGCAAGATAATATCAGCGCGGTGTGCACCCTGGTCACCATGGCTGCCTTGATAAATCACAAACGGACCAGACGCGACATCCACCTCGTCAGCGCCAAGATTATAAACCACATCCGCACTGGCCAGTGCTGCGTCTATCCCGCCCTCAGTCACTGCGCCCACATCTATAGCGCCGACACGACCGGCCGCCGTGTGCAGCACCATGAATTTCGATCCTGTGTCCTCGGCCAATTGCATCGCCTGCGCTAAAATTTCCAATCCATCCGGTTCGCAGAGCGCACCCTGCCCCAAGATCACCACGGAGGCAGCATCCTTTACGGCCCGATAGTCTTTTCCGATAAGGCTCTGCAGGGCGGCGCGGTCGATGCCCGCATGCGCGTAGTCATAGGTGAGGTCGGCAGCCTCTCCCACCAGCCCAATTTGCGCACCCAGAAGCCAGGCTTTGCGAATTCGCGCGTTTAATACCGGGGCCTCAAGGCGCGGGTTGGTGCCGATAAGCTGGATAAACTTGGCCGCATCTATATCATCAATCGTCGCGGTACCAACATAGGCCGAGCGGTTATTTGGCGGCAATTTGGCCCCGTCGGTCCGGCATTCAACCGATCCACCTTGCGCCTCGATAAACTGCTTCAGGGCAAAAGCGGGTTCAACCGCCACCAGATCGCCCACGAGACCAACAACTTTTTTCCCCTGCAGCGCTGTTGCAGCCGCAGTGAGCGCCTCGGGCCAAGTGGCTTTACGCAATTTGCCATCTTCGCGAATATAGGGCGTATCAAGACGCTGGCGACGCAGGCCGTCCCATACAAAGCGGGTTTTATCCGAGATCCATTCTTCGTTTACGCCATCATGATTGCGCGGCAAGATCCGCATCACTTCGCGGCCCTTGGTATCGACGCGGATGTTCGACCCAAGCGCATCCATCACATCGATGGTCTCAGTTTTGGTAAGTTCCCAAGGCCGAGCGGTAAAAGCATATGGCTTTGACGTTAGCGCCCCAACTGGGCACAGATCAATGATATTACCCTGCAGATTACTGTCCAATGTCTCGCCAAGATACGAAGTGATCTCGGCATCTTCGCCGCGCCCGGTTTGGCCCATCTGGCTGATGCCCGCCACCTCAGTGGTAAATCGTACGCAACGGGTGCAGGAAATACACCGCGTCATATGGGTTTCGACAAGCGGTCCTAAATCCAAATCGTCACTGGCGCGTTTGGGTTCGCGAAAGCGGCTGAAATCAACGCCATACGCCATCGCCTGATCCTGCAAGTCACATTCACCACCCTGATCGCAGATCGGGCAATCAAGCGGATGGTT
>Ga0115559_1002721_pt1 | contig 11168 bp, 8 predicted proteins | sample COGITO_mtgs_1105_3_FD_87281 | JGI IMG/M metagenome (GOLD analysis project Ga0115559, IMG submission 87281) | Pelagic marine microbial communities from North Sea - COGITO_mtgs_110506 | ecosystem: Environmental > Aquatic > Marine > Epipelagic | place: Germany:Helgoland, sampling site Kabeltonne... | reverse complement strand
TTGCCGTGTCGAGCATATCATCCGATAACGTCGATTTCTTCGGCTTCAACTTGGCTTTAATATCTTCGAGGGTATAACCTTCACCCATCTCACTATCAAGATCGTCATCACCACCCAAGCCAGCTTCCAACAAACCTCCAGCCCCGCCGCCATTGGCACCAGCCCCAGCACCCAAAAATGAGTTCAACACGGGCTTAATGACAACTAGCAAGACAAATATAAACGCAATAAAGGCTGCGCCAAGCTTCACCAAACCGATCAATGATGGACTTTCGTACCACACACTAGTGTCCGCCATCTCTTTGATGAGTTCAAATTTCTGAGTCAGTAGAACGACACTGTCTCCGCGGGCTTCATCGAATGACACCGCGCTTTTTACGAGTCTTGTCAGGCTATCAAGCTGCGCCTGATCAACCACCATTGGCGCATTATCCGTCTCATTCCCTGCGTTGCTGCCAAGCAATGCTGCCTCGTTAATGACGATGGCTACGGACATTTTGGTGACTGAACCGCCCGTTCGTTTAACATAACGAACTGTCTTGTCGATTTCATAGTTACGGGTCGTTTGGCTATTGGTCACTGTTTCCGTTTCATTCGCGCTAGCGACAGTTGTCTCGTCGGCCAACACGTTCGTTGTCGACCCTGGCACGCCGCCGGCCGAAGCTGGTGCCTGGCCTCGCTCGATTGAAATCGACTCTGACCGCGCCTTCGGGCCGGTATCGTTGGTATCATATTCTTCAAAGGTGGTATTGCGCTCCGTAAAATCAATTTCGACGTCAACTTCTGCTCTAACATTTTCCATGCCTACAATGGGCGCAAGCAATGCATCGATTCGATTTCTGTATTGCTCTTCAACAGACAGCTCATAATCAGACTGAACAGAAGCTGCCTGAACACCCGGGGTATTTGATCTTGTTAGCAAGGCGCCACGTTGATCTACAACCACAACATCTTCAGCAGAAAGATAAGGAATGCTGGACGCCACCATGTGCGTGATAGCCTGCACTTGATTAGGCGATACAGCGCGGCCTGCATAGGGCTTTAGGACTACTGACGCCTTGGCAGGGACGCGATTACGAACAAAGGCAGACTGCCTTGGTGCAGCTAAATGAACTCGTGCTGATTGAATCGTTGAGATCTGGCTAATGCTTTTGGCCAATTCATTTTCAATTGCAACGGTATACTTTGCCTGCTCCATGAATTGACTGGTCGTAAGCGCAGAATCATCACTAAACGAATCCATCGCATTGGAACCTGCATCTTGGGGCAAACCAGCTGCCGCAAGTAGCATCCGTGCTTGATGATAGTGCTCCACACCGACCATCAATTGGCCACTGTTTTCATTGATAGTCACGGGGAAGTCAGCACCCTGCAGCGCAGTGAAAGAAGCCTGACGATCCGAATCACTCATGCCGGGATAGACTTCGCGCAGTGAACCGGTTTGAAACCAGGAGAACATAAGCACAAACACACCGATAACGAACAAGGCAATAATGCCCGGCATAGATCGACGCACGAGCGGCTGGGAAAGCATTTCGGTAACAGAAGGCAGACGATTCAATTCTGCAACTGAAGCAGCAGTATTGGCCGGCAGTGCAGCATTATCGGCACCGGACATAGCGGTACCTGGCAATGTAGAACCAGGGGGTGGGGCGAGTAAAGCAGCCATTCTCTATATTCCTGAAGATCAATAAGGTTTACGGTTAAAATTCCTGACTAAACGGGCATGTTCATAATGTCTTCGTACGCACGCAGTACTTTATTTCTAATCTGCAAAGTCGCCTCAAAAGATATAGAGGCCTTCTGCGACTTCATCATCAAGTCGGTTAATGACACATCGCCACCAGACTCATAAGCCGCAGCCGTATTCTTGGACTCCATTTGCAGATTATTCACTTCATCTACGGCAGAGGCGATCGCCTGCGCAAAGCCAGATTTATTTGGTTCAAGCTCTGCTGGCGCGCCTAGATTGCCTTGCTTATCTTCGAGCTGCGCCTGCAGATTGCGAATTTGCGCGAGCAATGATTGTGCGTCAGTGGCGGGGCTAATTTGCATTATCTATCTCCTTGCGTGGTTAACGAGCGTTATCGGGCGTAGGTCTGAGGAACTTCCAAACCTTCATCACGCAATTTTTTAAGCTTATGACGCAAGGTTCTTGCACTAATGCCCAATCGGTCTGCCGCTTCGATACGAGAATGAGAGGTTTTAATAGCACCTAAAATAGCCTGCATTTCCTTCGTCCGGACAAACCCTTGAAGCTGCTCACCGAAAGGCATGGCAGCCGAGTTTTTCAACTCTTTCTGCCAAGCGAACTGTTGTTCCGCCAGCTCTGCATGGGGTAAGAGATCGGCTCGCGCAACGTCAATTGCTGGGTTGTTGGCGCCAGATATCATTTCACAGGGAACAACATCATCCAGCAAAATGTGAGGGACATCGATTGTGCCGCCATCACTCAAGACGAAGGCTCTGGCAACAACATTCTCTAATTCACGAACGTTTCCTGGCCAGCTATAGGCGTGCAAGACCTCCAAAGCCGCATGGGTTATTTCTTGACAGGCAGCCCCTGACGCTTGATGCGTGCTTAAGGCTTGCCGTATCAATGGCGCTATGTCCAGCGGGCGCTGAGCCAAAGGCGGGATCGTCAGTTTGAAAGCACTGAGACGGAAATAAAGATCTTCCCGAAACGCCTTCTCGGCGATCGCGACGGTTAGATTACGGTTGGTTGCTGCGATAATTCTGACATCCAGCTCTATGGTTTCCTCTCCGCCAATTCGCGTCAAGCTGCGCTCTTGCAGAACACGCAACAGTTTGACCTGAAGGTGATGAGGCATTTCGCCAATTTCGTCCAAAAACAAACTGCCGCCCTGAGCCTGCTCAAACAACCCGCGCTGACGTCGCGAGGCACCGGTAAAGGCGCCCTTTTCATGACCAAACAACATATCTTCAATGAGTTGCTCAGGGATCGCCGCACAATTTAACGAAACGAAGGGTTCATTGCAGCGGGCGGAAGATTCGTGAATGACCCGGGCCAGAACCTCTTTACCGGTGCCGGTCGCGCCTTGTATGAGCACCGAGACATTAGCTCTAGCCACTCGCTGCGCAAGTTCGAACAGGTTCTGCGACATAGGATCGACATAAATATAGGCTCGCTTAGGTGGCACGGGCTTCGCCACACCCATTTTGGTTAACGCCGGCGCCCAGGTTGCGGCAGAAAAATCGTCGTCAGCAACAACCGCTGCGGCACCTGCACCCATCGCCGCTATGCCAAGCTCAAAACGCTGGCGATTAACCACAGCAATGATAGGCGTACTGCGAAATTGCAACTGCAGTGTTTGGAGCGACTCCAAAGCATCGAGGCTGGCATTGAGCTCAACAACGATCGCTTGCCCAGACTTGCCCTGAGCGCACAGGTCAGCCGTGCAAGACCAGCGCGTAATAGCCAATTGATGGTCGTCACCCAGGTTCGCTAAACTGCTGGTATCCGTCTGCTGACCGACCCAGTCGAGGCTTTGAATAGATTCCGCATGTCGCATAACTCTACACCTAACTCTTTTAACACAATGGTTTCGATAGAAATAAATGCAATATCGATGCCATGTTTAAATGCGTTATTTATCAACAGGTTAGGTTGTATATAGTACGGGTGGAGGCGAGATAGTCACAAAAACGACGACAATCTGTCGCGGAACATGACAGCCATCCAGACCAGGTTGGGCGTCGGCACTTGACCAAACCAGGGAATGATTAATTGGTGACGGGGGAGTTATCCTGAGCAATATCGAGCTTACTGATCTTTTGAATTAGCGTGGTTCTGTGCATATCCAGTAATTTAGCTGCAGAAGAGACGTTCCACTGGGTCGAATCCAGCGCTTTGCGAATGACGTTCACCTCTATATCCTGCAACAAGTCCTTAAGGGCAAAGCCGTCTTTAGGCAATGGCACATCGCTCTGGGTAAAGCCCAGCGCTTGCTCCAGCCGATCATCCATTAACCCTTGGGCATCCATCATGGGTCCTGTGTGAGCTTCAGCGCCAACTGAACGCCCTCGTGAAGCTATGCTTTGTATTGCCTCACAAATCCGCGCCGGCAACAAACTCTTTGGCACGGTGGTGATATCCATCACCGCAGTGGGCGAAATGGCATGCATTCGGGCGACAAGATTAGATAACTCGCGAAGGTTGCCTGGCCAGTGGTAGCCACGCAATATCTTCATAGATTCATCAGTAAACGTGGGCACCTCACCTTCAGTCACCAATTTTCGAGAGAAAAAACTGATCAACTCGGGCAAATCTAGCAAACGATCACGCAACGCCGGTACCAGCAGAGGGAAAACATTCAGGCGATAAAACAGATCTTCTCGAAACAGCTTCTGTTCGGTCAATACTTCTAAATCCTGATGGGTTGCGCTGACTACTCTGACGTCAATTGGGATCCGTTCAGTGGAACCCACGGGCACAATGACGCGCTCTTCGAGCACGCGCAATAGTTTGACTTGCAGTGCGCGCGGCATATCGCCGATCTCATCAAGAAACAGGGTGCCGCCGTTAGCCGACAGCAACTGGCCGGCGTAATCTGAGATGGCACCGGTGAACGCGCCTTTGCGATGACCGAACAATTCACTTTCAAGCAAATCAGCGGGGATAGCCCCACAGTTAATCGCTATGAAGGGGCCTTTGCGGCGAGCAGATAGCAGATGCAATTGACGCGCAACGATTTCTTTGCCGGCGCCGGTTTCACCTCGAATTAAGACTGACGTATTACCGCGGGCAGCGGCACCTACCAATTGCCAAAGTTCCTGCATGACATCAGAGGAACCGAGGACAACTTCCTCGGAATCAAGATTATGGCTGTTTCGATGATGAAGCAAAATCCACCTTCTTCAGGCCGAGCGGCGATAATCACCAACTCATGACGAGGCACGAAAAAAGAGAATAGTACGCTAATTTACCCTGTTTGCTATGATATTTTTTTAAGGAAAAAGACACTGACACCTTAATGTAACTACAGTGTAATTTTATTACCATATATCAAAAACTGCTTCGAAGATTGAGCCCAATTTTTAGGGTCTACCGACAACCTTGAATCAATTTACGTAACTTTTTACGTCGAATTCACTCAGATCGACTTCGTCGGTTTTGTTGCAAGCCCCATCAACTGCCGGAAGTTAAGCTTTGGGGTCCGCCAGTCTGGTGCTAATCAGTTACCAACCATTCTTTGCTTGAGCATCACCGATGGCAACATCTCCCAAGCACTGCTGATATCAGCCATCAGGCCTCGGGCTTCTTGCAAACTCTCCACATCATTACGCAGGTTGGCATGCAGCAAACGTCTTGAAACATATTCGTATAAGGCATCGAGGTTACGGGCCAGCTCACCGCCACGTTCATGATCTAGAGTGATACGCAGACCTTGAACAATCTTATCGGCGCGGGCGATAGACTTAAACTTCAACTCAACCGAGCCTCTCTGCATATGCCCTTCAGCTTCGCTCATTGATTCCAACAGCGCACTGAAAAGCATCTGCACCAACTCTACCTGGTTAGCGTAATCGACCCGGCCAACTTGGCCTACCATCTTGTAACCTGCCATAGGGTCTTTGAAGTTTACTCTCATTGTTTTTGCGCTCTCATGATGACTAATGACTAGTTATTCAATCGACCTGAAGGGCAACTTCTTTAGCGTTTGACGGGAAAAATACCCATTATTCGGGACAGTCAGCGAACCGACTCGCCACACATTGCAATGCGGCGGCTTCGGCCTTGGGGACATCGTCAGCGTCGAGCTGCAACATCGATAAATTGTAAATCGCCTGAGCATCCTCGGTCAGCCCATTGGTCTCGGCCACTTTCGCCCAAACATAAGCCTTGAACGGCTCGGGGTCTTGTCCCTCACCGGCTTGAAGCATAAACGCCGTCATCAGCTGACCCGGCCCATAGTTTTGGCGTGCGGCGCGCAAAAACCAGACCTTAGCCTGCTGATAATCCAAACCGACACTTTCACCATTGTGCAACAACAAGCCGATCATATATTCCGAGTCAGCGAGCTTCTGCGCAGCGGCCAATTTAAACCAGGAAAGCGCCTCCCGCGTGTTCTTGGCCACACCATAACCATGGTAATACAACAAACCGACATTATGCTGCGCCTCTTTCAAACCCTGATTAGCCGCCGATTTGTACCAACTCATGGCACGCGCATAATCCTGAGTTACCCCAAGTCCCTCCTCCGACATATGACCCATATTATTCTGCGCTTGGGGCACACCTTGATTTGCCAAGGATTGCCAGGCTCGCAACGCTGTGGCGTAATGGCCACGCTCCTTGGCCCGTAAACCCGCTTCAAAACTATCAGTGTCGTCAGCACCCAAGGCACACTGGCCGAGGCCCGCAAGCACGATACCCACCAACATCCAACCTTTCATCATGGCACACTCCTTGTTCGCGCAGCCCCTGAGCAGGTCTCTTTCAAAGTGCTTATCGAAGAACTTATCAAAGTGCTTATCAAAGCACCTGCCCCTGTTAGTCTCACGACAGATATCCGCATCACTTAGCTGCGCTCCTGCGCACGGATTTTTTGTTGCAAGCTAATCACGGCGGTAAACAAGTCACCTTCAGTGACCGAACCCACCAGCTTGCCCGATGCTGCCACTACCGGAATACTCTCACCGACGAAACCTCGCGTGTTCTCCATCGCGTCAGTTAGCGTGTCTGTATCGCAGAACCTCAGTGGCGCGACGAGCATATGGCCAAGCACAGGCTCGTCTGCTGCGGTCAGCGCTTGATGGATCAACACCTTGCCCAACAGTAATCCACTTGAGTCGCACAAATAAGCCTCTGTCAGCTGTGCCTGCTGCATCAGCGCAATGACCTGTTCACCGGTCGCTGTCGCATCAAGCACCAAGTGATCTTGTGTGACGATATCGGCAACGGTCATTTGGCGCATGGCAATGGCCTCACGGCCTTCTCGAAGATCAACGCCGCGGTCAAGCAATTGTCGATCAAAGAATGACAGACTGAAGACGCGATGGGTCACCAGGCTACAGATCATTACCGTGATCATCGCCGCCACCGCTAATTCATAGGATTGGGTTAACTCAAGCACAATCAGCGTTGCCGTAATCGGTGCGCCAATGACCGAGGCGCTAACCGCGGCCATCGCAGCAACCGCCGCCACCAGCGCAAACCCCGGCACGACCATGGGCTCAACCAGCTGTCCAAAAAAAGCGCCGGCCGCAACGCCAATAAAAATAGCCGGTGAAAACACGCCACCAAAGAGCCCCATACCAATACAAACAGACGACATCATAATTTTAGCGATCAGCAGAACCAGCAATAAACCCAGGGCATAATGCCCACCCAGCATTTGGTTCACGCTGTCAACACCCAAGCCCAGCACTTGCGGCAGCCAGATACCCACAACACCGCACAAGGTCGCCGCCACAAAAGGCAAAAGCATAGGGCGATTCACTTTCGCGGCAAATTGCTGGGTTCGGCGCAGGGTTAACATGAAGATCAACGCGATCAAGGACAGTGCCGGCGCCATCAAGATCAAGGCGGGCAAAATCTCGGCCAAGGGCGGCATTGGCGCATCAATCAAAAAACTGGCATTACTGGGAAACCAGGCGTTATCGAGGGCACTGGCAGAGATGGCAGCAATCGAAATCGGCGCCACCGCGCGAATTGAAAAATGCCGCAAAACCGCCTCGTGAGCAAACACAATGCCGGCTAGGGGCGCATTAAAGCCGGCGGAAATGGCTGCGGCGACGCCGCAACCCAAAAATATCTCGTGGGACATATTTGAAGCAAGCACACGCTTGAGCCAAGTACCGATGGTGCCACCGAAATGTACCAATGGTCCATACTGACCCACTGACGCGCCACCGCTGGCACAAATGAAAGCAATAAAGGTGGAGCCAATACCGCGCTTAACATCCAAAGGCTCCAAGGTTTGCTGCGCAGCATAGATTGTGTCTGCGGGCCCCGCATATGCCTGGATTGAGAGGACTTTTTTCAGGAACACGACCAACCCGGCCGCCACCCAGAGAAACACCACGCTGCCATAGGCAATGGTTGTTTCATCGTTTAGCACCCATATCATGCGGGTATCTTCCGCGCGCCACTGGCCAAAGGCACTGACACCCATCACGAACCCGTCGGCCACAACGCACATGACAGCCCCGATCAGGCAACCGACAAACACAATCGTGAGTAGCTCGAGGCTAACGTTTTTCGTGTCCGACAGTACGCGCTGAACCGCGCTTTCCAGCGTCGTTATAAAGCCTACCTTGAATTGCTGCCGCCAGGACCGATTAAACATGAATCACAAACTCTTATCGAACAAAACACCCTTCATCTTATCTATGCTGTGGGCGATCCTAAGAATGGCCTCACCTGGCACCTGACGAATCACCTCGCCGGTTTCATCATCAGTCACAGAAATCACAAACCTTGACGCTACCTCATCCACTGAAAACTTCAGCCGAGTTGGCGTGGTTTCAACGGCCTGCTGCAAACGTCGAGCAGCCTCTTCAAGCTGTTCTAACATCCGCTGATGCAGCTCTGCGCCACCTTCGCGCACAGACGTCGCATCCTTGCTGACATCGTGAACACTGGTCTTGATCACGTCAAGGGCCACGACGGGCTCTGCTTTAGCTTTGTTAGACCCTTGATCTACGGATCCTGGCACGGCGGCCGGCACACTTTGCGGCGCAGCAACTGCCCTACCGGAATTACTCATGGGAATTGTATTTGCCATCTTTCCCTCCTCACAGGCGCTCGCTTTATGATCGCAGATCTCCACGAATCCAGCTAGCGCTCAATTATTACTGATCTTTTCGCTCTCACTTCGGCATTACTTAGCAAGCCTTCACCAATAACACGGTACTGAAGCGGCGGACAATTGCCACTTTCTCAGTAAGTGAATCGACAGCTGTTCTGAGAACTTTAGTCGCACAAGGAAAACAAATTAAATAAAGCTCAAGCCAACAAAAAACCGGCTTGCGCCGGTTTCTTTTGCTCAAAACACTGGGTCGCCGTTGGCGAGACTCATAAAGCTGAAGCTTATGCTTTATCAACCCCGCCCGGCAGAGCCTGACGCTTATTGCAACAAGGCTAACACACCCTGGGACTGCTGATTAGCCTGGGCCAACATGGCAGTACCCGCTTGCTGAATGATCTGGGTACGAGCCAGCTCGGTCGTCGCCTTCGCATAGTCAGCATCTTCGATGCGGCTGCGTGAAGCTTGCGTATTCAGCGACACGTTTGCCAAGCTGTCGGCCGTGTACTCTAGCTGATTGATCGCGGCACCGTTAGTGGCATTCTGAGTCGAAATAGCCTCGAGCGCGGTATCCAACGTAGCAAGTACACTCGCGGTCGTTGATGTCAAACCTGAAATATCAGAGCCCAGACCCAACACAGAAACTACACCGGTGGCGGTAGTGGCAGACGTAGGTGCAGTACCGGCCGTGGTAACCGATGTCGAGTCGTTATAGGCAGTGGTGCTGGTAACTACAGCCACGATACCAGTACCTGAGTTCGCCGTTGTACCGGCTTTCTCTGTAATAACAAGGGTACCCGTGCCAGTGGTTGCCGTGAAAGCGGCCGTAAAGTTTGTATCAGCATTCAATAAAGTGGCGACCGCTGCGACGTTTGCAGCTCCTGACACATCAACAGCTCCTGAAGCGCCTGCACCGACACCGTCAGCAGTGAAATCCAAGGTGAGCAGAGTCTGTGCCTCAGCATCACTTATCGTCATCGTGTTTGACTGCAGGACGGCGGCACCGTCACCTGCTCCTGGGGTGCCGGTACTGGTATAGGCTGCAGTAGAAGTAGTGGTCACCGTCGGACCAGCATCTGTGCCAACTAGCTCAGTAATGGTCAGGGTACCCGTACCAGCGGTCGCCGTGTAAGCGGCCGCAAAGTTTGTATCAGCATTCAATGCAGCAGCCACTCCGGCTACATTTGTTGCAGCCGCTAAAGCAGCAGAGTTAACATTGACGCCGCCGGCGGCTACGGAGGTCAAGGAATTTGCTTCATCATCCGAAATGGTCAGTAAGCTACTACCGGCAACAGCAGTGGCGGCTCCATTTAAAGTAACCGTCGGGCCTGTGGCTGTGTAAGCGCCGCTTATCTCAGTAATCGTCACCCCTGTGTTAGCCGTAGATTCGGTAGCCAGATAAGAGGCGGAAAAGGTTGAGTCAGCGTTTAAAGCGGTCACCAAGCCAGCAGTGGATGTTAGACCTGAAACAGCAACAGTCACGCTACCCACTTCTACGCTCGTCATGGCAGCGACTCCTTTGGCGCTCGTAGCAATGACGCTAGAGCCGGCGGAACCAGCTGCGTAGGCATCGGTATTCAGATTACCCAAATCAACCGTCAATAACTGGCCGTCGTTAGCGCCAATCTGGAAAACCGTGGCAGATCCAGAACCATCGAGTACATTCCTGCCGTTCCACTGAGTGGTGTCGGCAATGTTATCGATACCTACCAATAACGCCTGAAACTCCAATTCAATATTGGCCTTGTCTTCAGTCGTGTAAGTGCCCGAAGATGCCTGCACGGCTAATTCGCGCATGCGCTGCAGCATATTAGTGATTTCACCGGTTGCGCCTTCAGCGGTTTGAATCATTGCCACAGCATCGTTGATGTTGCGGCCGGCCTGATCAAGGCCACGGATTTGGGCGGTCATTTTTGACGCGATCGCCATGCCGGCGGCATCGTCAGCAGCCGAGTTGATTCGCTTGCCTGTTGATAATTGCTCCATAGCTGACGACATAGCACGTTCGTTTTTAACCAGGGAGTTCTGCGCCAGTACTGCATTTACGTTGGTATTGATAACACTCATGTTGTCGCTCCTATTGATAACAAATTTATTGCGTCGAAAATTTAATAGTGACTGAATCTTTGTACTGTAGGGTTAATCGGCAAGTCATCCACAAACTTTAATAATTGACTGAACTTCTTTGTCGCCGGTGTCTGTACCGCTTACTCCCACCAATTATCGACAGGTCATGCACCAACTTTAATCCCCAGTCGACTTTTAGGCATATTTGGCTGTCGCGCTGGGCCTGGCAAATACACATCGACCCATTGCCGGCGCTCTATTTCACCGACAAAAGCGTCTAACGCCAGATTACTCAGCCCCAGCGGTAATCCCCCCGGACATTAATTAAAG
>Ga0115559_1002718_pt1 | contig 11169 bp, 9 predicted proteins | sample COGITO_mtgs_1105_3_FD_87281 | JGI IMG/M metagenome (GOLD analysis project Ga0115559, IMG submission 87281) | Pelagic marine microbial communities from North Sea - COGITO_mtgs_110506 | ecosystem: Environmental > Aquatic > Marine > Epipelagic | place: Germany:Helgoland, sampling site Kabeltonne... | reverse complement strand
TACGTAAAAAGAGTGCGCAGGAACGACTCACCGCACCACCTGAGGTGTTGGAATACATCGCTTCGAAAATCTCGTCGAACATTCGCGAGCTCGAAGGTGCCCTCATCCGCGTCACCGCATTTGCCTCACTTAATCGTCAACCGGTAGACCAACCGCTAGCCGAACTGGTGCTTAAGGATTTATTCCCTTCCGATACCGGCCCAGAAATCACCACGGCCCAAATCATGACAACGACGGCGGCCTACTTCGGTGTGTCAGTCGATGATTTATGTTCCACGTCGCGTTCTCGGGTGCTCGTCACCGCCCGCCAAATCGCCATGTATCTGTGCCGGGAACTCACCGATCTATCCCTACCAAAAATTGGTCAAGCCTTCGGTGGCCGCGATCACACCACGGTCATGCACGCCGACCGTAAAATCCGACAGCTCATCGGTGAACGACGCAGCCTGTACAACCAGGTCGCCGACCTCACTGCACGCATCAAATCCCAATCCCGATAGGTGCATGACTACACACCTGTGGATAACGTGTGAATGGATAGAATTATTTCGTCGTAGCGTGATCTCAACGTTGGGGATGAAAACCCCTTTGCCTGTGGACTTCTGTGTGTCGAGTGGTTCTGATACCCACCCCGTCCACAACAAGGCCGCACTTATCCACAGGTTCTAATTCCATAAACACGCACTTTGACGTGGGAAAGATCCAGTCATCCCCAGTATCCACCGGCCCTATTACGACGACGAGTATTTCAATAGGGGAGACAATTTCATCTCCATTGCCTGCACCAATTGTGGGAGGTGGTGACACGGGCAGTGGCGGTGGCCTTGCTAGTGGTGACAGGATGACGCTTCAACAGACCGGGGAGGTTTACACGTGAAGGTTCGTCTTGAACGCGATGTCATGGCAGATGCGGTGGCCTGGGTGGCGCGCACGCTACCTAGTCGTCCCTCGCAACCCATCCTGGCCGCGATCCTCATTGAGTCTTCCGACACCGGTACTGACGAGGTCGTACTGTCAGGATTTGATAAAGAAACATCCGCCCAGGTTCATGTGGCCGCAGACGTGAGCGAACCTGGTCGGGTATTGGTTTCAGGTCGTTTACTTGCTGAGATCGCTCGTGCTCTTCCCGCGCAGCCGGTAGAACTCATTCTTCACGACCGGCAACTTGCTGTGCGCTGTGGCCGAGCCTCATTTACTCTTCCCACTTTCAATGTCGAGGATTACCCGCGGCTTCCCGATATGCCCGACTCCTCCGGCACCATTCCCGGTGCCATATTTGCCGAAGCGGTGGCTCAGGTGGCCTTAGCTGCCGGACGTGACGACACCTTGCCGGTACTCACCGGTGTCCGCCTCGAAGTGGCCGGTGACTCCATCACCTTGGCTGCAACAGACCGCTACCGGCTCGCAGTGCGAGAGTTCAACTGGTCTCCACAGCACCCCGGTATTGACACCCAGGCTCTCATTCCAGCGCGCGTTCTTGCCGATACAGCCAAAGCTCTCGCGGGAGCTGATGAGGTGCACCTTGCACTGGCGCAGGGAGGCGAGGGACTCCTCGGTATTTCCGGGCATGGTCGACGCACCACCACCCGTCTTCTTGATGGTGAGTTTCCCAAATACCGATCACTTCTTCCTACTGAAAGTGTCTCTACTGCAACACTTTCTACCGCTGACCTAGTTGAAGCGGTCAAACGGGTAGCGCTAGTCGCTGAACGTAACTCTCCGCTTCGCTTGAGTTTCAATGGTGGTGAGGTAAATCTTTCAGCAGGTACCGGCGACGAAGCACGAGCCGATGAAGCGGTGGAGTGCACCCTTGACGGTGAGAGCATTGATATCGCGTTTAATCCGCAGTACCTCATTGATGGTTTGGGGGCGATTGATTCACCCATCACCCACATGTCGTTTACCGCATCAAGTCGCCCGGCCGTTGTCACCGGCATGACTGAACCGGGTGCACTAAGTCAAACTCAATACCGCTATTTGCTGATGCCTATTCGATTGGCAGGCTGACCTGCGTTATGGATGAGGCTGTGCCTCACCTCCAGGTGCGCCAGTTAACCCTGCAGAACTTTCGAAATTACGACGATCTTCATCTCACCTTCCCCGGGGGTGTGATTGCCATTGTCGGGTCCAATGGCCAGGGCAAAACCAATATTGTTGAGGCCATTGGTTATCTGTCCACCCTGCACAGCCACCGCGTGGCCAGTGATATTCCGCTCATCCGCCACGATCACACGTCGGCGGTCATTGCAGCGGAAGTTATCCGTGGAGATAGAGCACTCATGGTTGATATTCAACTCAACACTGGACGAGCAAATCAGGCTCGCATCAATAAGGTGGCTGTTCCTCGCACCAGAGAAATACTGGGGGTTCTAACCGCGATTACTTTCGCGCCAGAAGACCTCGCTATCGTGCGTGGAGACCCAAGTGAACGGCGGGCGTTTCTCAACGACATTGCCACGCAACAATTTCCGCGGTTATCCGGCGTCATGGCGGACTATGACCGAGTTTTAAAGCAGCGAAACGCGTTATTGAAATCAGCTGGTGGAGCCCGCCGAAGTAACCTCGAGGCCGTGAGCGCGACCCTGAGCGTTTGGGATGAGCAACTCGTTGAGTTTGGCACTGAACTCATGTGCGCACGTAATGAACTCATCGTGAATCTTGCTCCGCTGGTGGCTAGCACCTATGCCGAAATCGCCCCACACAGCGAACCACTGTCGTTGTCCTACGACGACAGCCTGAGCAGATCAGAAGAACGACCCGTTACCTACGATCCTGACGCCGTCCGAAAGGCATTCTTCCAAGCTCTAGACACTAAGCGCCAGCAAGAGCTTGATCGTGGGATCACACTCGTGGGTCCACACCGAGACGAACTACGACTCACCCTTGGCCGAGCCCCTGTTAAGGGATACGCTTCACACGGGGAGTCCTGGTCGGTTGCCCTGGCTCTTCGTTTGGGCTCCTATGACCTGCTTGCCCGGGAACGAGCCACGCCGGTGCTCATCCTTGATGATGTGTTCGCCGAACTAGACACACGTCGACGTCGACATCTGGCTGAACGTGTTGCTGATGCCCCGCAGGCGTTCATTACCGCAGCGGTTGATGAAGATGTGCCGGTGGATCTCGTGGGATGCTGGCTAGAGGTGGACAAAGCAGAGGTGACCCAACGTGACCGATGATGTGCCAGACGATGAAGGGCTGGGCGCCTGGCTAACAGAACGGATTCGGGTGTCTGGCGCCCATCAGGGGGCCAATCGCACTGACCTAACCGGCGCCCAACGCCGTTCGCGCCGCCCACGGGTGCGCCCCACCGAGATGTCGGCGAGTGCACCGGACTCACGCGATCCACAATTGGCAAGTTCGGTGCTGTCGTCGTGGATGGGAGATCACGGGTACCGCGATGATCTCGCTGCTGGCACGCTGGCGGCCCGCTGGGAATTTATTGCCGGACCCGATCTCGCCGAGCACGTGACCGCTGATGTGATGGACACCAATGAGGGCCGAATTTTGCACCTGCAGGCCGACTCCACTACCTGGGCAACTCAACTCACCCTTTTGCTGCCGGAATTGAAAACCCGCATTGAGCAGGTCGTGGGAACCGATGTGATTGATCAAGTCCGCATCTCAGGCCCAGCCGCACCGACGACGAAAGGTCGGCTGCGGGTGAAAGGTCTAGGTCCTCGCGACACCTACGGTTAACCATTACGGGGCTATCCACAGCCAGCGCCCTAAACATTTCACCCACAGATTTTAGTGCCCTAGGAGGCACTGGGACCTAATTGGTATATCCGGGATCATCCTGCCCCTATCTGTTCGACCTACGGTGTGTTCTCGCGCGTGTGCGGGTAGGTTGGTGAGCCTTTTCACGCTAGACTGAACGCCTGCTTTGAGTTGTGCCTGATATTTTCGCCGAGGAGGCCCTTTCCGTGACATACGACGCTAGTGCGATCACTGTTCTGGAAGGGCTAGACGCGGTTCGTAAGCGCCCTGGCATGTACATCGGGTCGACCGGTGAGCGTGGTTTACACCACCTCGTTTACGAGGTCGTCGATAACTCCGTCGATGAAGCCATGGCTGGCTATGCCGATGCCATTACCGTCACGTTGCGGGCCGATGGTGGTGTCGCCGTTGTCGATAATGGCCGCGGTATTCCGGTAGATGAACACCCAATTGAGAAAAAACCGGCCCTTGAAGTCGTACTCACCGTTCTGCACGCCGGCGGCAAGTTCGGCGGGAGCGGATATCAGGTGTCTGGTGGTCTCCACGGTGTTGGCGTCTCTGTGGTCAACGCCCTGTCTAGTCAGCTCAACGTACAGGTGCGCCGCGACGGCTTTGTGTGGAGTCAGACGTATGCACACGGCGTGCCAACCGCACCACTGGAACGCGGTGCGGCCACCACCGACCACGGCACCACCATCACGTTCTGGGCCGATGCCGATATTTTTGAAACCACCGTCTACAGCATGGAGACCCTCTCTCGGCGCTTCCAAGAGATGGCTTTTTTGAATCGCGGACTAAGCCTGACTCTCATTGATGAGCGTCCATCAACGGAGGATCCCCTCGTGGATGCGGACGGTCACACTCTTAATCCGCGTGAGGTTACCTTTTGCTACGAAGGTGGCATCGCTGACTTTGTGCGGCACCTCAACGCCAGCAAGGGCTCAGGCAACCCCAGTGTGATTGAAATTGCAACGGAGACAGACGACCGTCGCATGGCCGCTGAGGTTGCGATGCAGTGGAACTCAGGATTTACCGAAAGCGTGCACACCTTTGCCAACACCATCAACACCACCGAAGGCGGCACCCACGAAGAAGGTTTTCGCACCGCCATGACCAGCCTGATGAATAAGTTTGCGCGCGAGTGGGGTGTACTGAAAGACAAAGAAGCCAACCTGACCGGTGAAGACATTCGCGAGGGACTCACCGCAATTATCAGCGTGAAAATGACCGATCCCCAGTTCGAGGGTCAAACCAAGTCCAAACTCGGGAACACTGAAATGAAAGCCTTCGTGCAAAAAGTTGTGAATGATCAACTTGGTGCGTGGTTTGAAGCTAACCCGGCCGAGGGTAAGGAGATTGCACGCAAGGCGGTCAATGCTGCATCTGCACGTATGGCCGCTCGCAAGGCACGCGATCTAGCCCGCAACCGCAAGGGTTTACTCGGTGGAGCCGGCATGCCCGGCAAGTTGATCGACTGCTCAAGCCGCGAACCTGAAGAATGTGAAATCTTCATCGTCGAGGGTGACTCTGCCGGTGGCTCTGCCCGCCAGGGACGAGACCCACGCATTCAAGCCATTCTGCCCATCCGTGGGAAAATCCTGAACGTCGAAAAAGCTCGCATTGACAAGGTCTTGGCAAATAATGAGGTTCAGGCACTGGTGTCGGCCTTAGGCACCGGAGTTCATGACGACTTCGACATGAACCGACTTCGCTATCACAAACTGGTGCTGATGGCTGATGCCGATGTCGATGGTCAACACATTCGCACCCTGCTACTGACCCTCATTTTCCGATTTATGCGCCCACTGGTCGACGCCGGTCGGGTTTATCTCGCCCAACCACCGCTGTACAAACTCAAGTGGACGCGTGACACCCCCGATTACGCATACTCCAATCGTGAAAAGGACGCCATCGTCGCGGCCGGTATAGCCGCGGGCAAGAAGTTGCCCAAAGAAGAGGGTGTTCAACGCTATAAGGGCCTTGGCGAAATGAATGCTGATGAACTCTGGGAAACAACCATGGACCCTGAACGCCGGGTGCTGCTGCGTATCACACTGGAAGACGCTGCCATGGCTGATGAAACATTCACGGTGCTCATGGGCGAAGACGTTGAATCTCGCCGTAACTTTATCCAACGCAATGCGCGCGACGTGCGTTTCCTAGACATCTAACCGGGAGAATTTATCGTGACTGATCAGCCCATCTCAACGCACGGGCGTATCGATCCCATCGACATTCAGGTCGAAATGGAACGCTCCTATCTCGATTACTCCATGAGTGTCATCGTTTCCCGCGCGCTGCCTGATGTGCGCGATGGTTTAAAGCCGGTGCACCGTCGCGTGCTGTATGCGATGTACGACGGGGGCTACCGACCTGATCGCAACTTCTCCAAATCAGCGCGCGTTGTAGGCGATGTGATGGGGTCCTATCATCCCCACGGCGACTCAGCGATTTACGATGCGCTTGTTCGGCTGGCCCAGCCTTGGTCGTTGCGCTACCCGCTGGTGCAGGGCCAGGGTAACTTCGGTTCCCCCGGTAACGACCCGCCGGCTGCCCAGCGATACACCGAATGTCGGATGGCTCCCCTGGCTATGCAGATGGTGCGCGACATTGACGAAGATACCGTCGACTTCGCTCCCAATTACGATGGCCGGACCCTAGAACCTGTCGTCCTGCCTAGCCGTTTCCCGAATCTACTCGTCAACGGTAGTGCCGGTATCGCGGTGGGCATGGCTACCAACATTCCGCCACACAATCTGCGTGAGGTTGCCTCCGGCATCGAGTGGATGCTTGATCACCCTGATGCCACAGTTGAAGAAGCCCAGGCCGCACTGATTGAACGAGTGCAAGGCCCTGACTTCCCCACCGGTGGGCTCATCGTGGGTCGCCGCGGCATCGCCGATGCCTACCGCACCGGCCGTGGTTCCATCACGATGCGCGCTGTGGTCACAGTAGAAGAAGACGCTAAGGGCCGGCAGTCACTGCTCGTCACTCAACTGCCCTATCAGGTAAACCCCGACAATCTGTTGCTGCGTATTGCTGAACTGGTCAGTGAAGGAAAACTCGGCGGCATCTCTGACGTACGCGACGATTCCTCGTCACGCACCGGCATGCGTCTGGTAATCGAGCTGAAGCGCGACGCCGTTGCACAGGTGGTCCTCAATAACCTGTACAAGCAAACCCAACTCCAAGAAAACTTCGGCGCCAATATGCTGGCGCTCGTTGATGGTGTGCCGCGCACCTTGGCGCTGGAGCAATTTGTGCGCTCCTGGATCACCCATCAGATCGAAGTTATTCAACGGCGCACCCGTTACCGATTGCGCAAGGCCGAAGAACGGGCGCACATTCTCAGTGGCTACTTAAAGGCACTGGATGCACTCGATGACGTCATCGCACTCATTCGGGCATCGGCCACGGTTGACGATGCGCGCACCGGTCTCATGACGCTGCTTGACATCGACGAAATTCAAGCCACCGCTATTTTGGACATGCAGCTGCGTCGACTAGCGGCTCTTGAGCGCCAAAAGATCATTGATGAGTACGACGAACTCATGATCAAGATCACCTACTACAACGACATTTTGGGTTCACCCGAGCGGCAGAGATTAATTGTGCGTGAAGAACTTGCCGAGGTCGTGAGCGACTTCGGTGATGAACGTCGCACCCAGTTTGTGGCCTGGGACGGCGATGTGTCCGATGAAGACCTCATTGCTGAAGAAGACGTGGTGGTCACCATTACACGTGGTGGTTATGCCAAGCGCACGAACACCGATCTTTACCGTGCCCAACGGCGCGGAGGTCGCGGCGTGAAGGGCGCACAGTTGCGGAGCGACGATGTGGTGGATCAGTTCTTCGTTACCACCACGCACAATTGGATCCTGTTCTTCACCACTAAGGGCCGGGTGTATCGAGCTAAGGGATATCACCTCCCCGATACGGGGCGTGATGCACGCGGTCAGCATGTGGCCAATCTGTTGGCCTTCCAACCCGATGAGGGCATTGCGCAGGTACTCACCCTGCGTCAGTACGACGCTGCGCCCTATCTGGTGCTAGCAACGCGACGCGGCATGGTGAAGAAAACCCGGTTGAGTGACTTCGACTCCAATCGCACTGGCGGCATCATCGCGATCAACCTGGCTGAAGGAGACGAACTCATCTCCGCTCGTCTCGTTGACGCTGACGACGACCTGTTGCTGGTCTCGCGCAAGGGCATGTCAGCTCGGTTTACCGCCGGTGATACTCAACTGCGCCCGATGGGTCGCGCCACAGCCGGCGTTATCGGCATGCGTTTTCGCAACGAGGACGAACTTCTTGCCATGGACGTGGTGACCCCCGAGGCGTTTGTGGTCACGGTCACTGATGGCGGTTACGCCAAACGAACACCGGTAGCAGAGTGGGCCACCAAGGGCCGCGGGGTGCTCGGTGTCCGAGCCATGCGTCTGGTCGAAGATCGTGGCTCACTCGTCGGGGCCGTGGTGTGTACGCTATCCGATGAAATTTATGCGGTGGCCTCCGATGGCGTGGTGATCCGCACCCGGGTTGAGGAGATCCGAGCCTCCGGCCGCGACACCATGGGTGTGCGGTTAATGAATATCGGTGAAGACCGTTCCCTCGTGGCTATTGCGCGTGCGGCTGAAGCAGCTCAGATCGATGATGATGCAGATATTGACGCGGGTGTGGATGGAGCCGTGGAGGATATCCCCGCTGACGGTGGATCGCCGGGTTAGAGTGAAGGGGCATGTTCAGCCAAGGGCATGCCTATCGTGGGTAACGGAGGTGGCCGATGACGGATGTATCGAGTCAAACTCCAGTCGATGCTGGCGTTGATTCATTGCCGCAGCAACCCACCCCTATTGGCCGGCGTCTAGATGCGCCTGCCGGTGCACTCTCAGCAGTGCCGGTAGCTTCACCTCCACCGCCTGCTCCACCACCGCCCCCGGCGATGGTGCCCGCACCTGGTCGGCGTCGACCGTTGGGTGCAGAAGACACGCCACCGCAAGGTGTGCCACGCGTTTCTGATCCCAGCCGCTCGCGGGCTCCGGCACCAGGAGTGCGCAAAGCCCGACTCTTCGTCACTCGGGTGAATCCCTGGTCGGTACTCAAAGTGGGCTTCATGCTGTCCGTCGCTCTGGCCGTCGTCATCGTTACCGCCACCAGTGCCGTGTGGTGGGCATTGGATTACAGCGGGGTGTTCCTCACCTTGGCCCGCACGGTAGATGAGGTCATTGGCGGGGGCACCACCACCTTTGATCTCATGGCCCTGGTGGCGTTCCCGCGAGTTTTCGGTATCACCGTGGTCATTGCGGCCATGGAAATCGTGCTTGTTTCCATTCTCGCGGGGCTGTTCGCTGTGCTCTACAACCTCACCGTGGGCATCACCGGTGGCGTTGAGGTTACCTTCTCCGATGCGGTCTAAGTCAGGTGTGTAACCTAGGCGCTGGCCCTCCGGGGTTGTTCGGGCCTATAGCTCAGCTCGGTTAGAGCGCTTCCCTGATAAGGAAGAGGTCGATGGTTCAAGTCCATCTAGGCCCACATGAAAAAACTATTGCTACTCGTGGCACTGGCCGGCGTTGGTTACCTCGTGTACCGACAGATCCAAGCCTCCAAGGCGGAGGACGATCTGTGGACTGAGGCAACAGCACCGCCCAACCTCACCTAGACCACACCTGTGCGTCTCCCGTCCGGAGGCGTTTGGGGGCTTAGCTCAGCTGGTAGAGCGCTGCCTTTGCAAGGCAGAAGTCAGGGGTTCGAGTCCCCTAGCCTCCACCCATGCCGTTTTACGAGGAAAACCCCTCGCCCAGCCAGAGATGGGGCTCGGGAGGACTATTGGTTATGAAGTAGCGGGCGACTAGGAGATTGAGTCGACCTCTAGCGCCGTAAGGGTCGGATTCCCGATACCCGCAGTGCCTCGCGCATCAACGGATCCGCATTGAAGTGTGAGCGTCGTAGCAGTTGACGAAGTGATCCACCCGGTGCCGCCAAGATAACTGGTGGCTAAAGCATCCTTCGGCATCGAGACGACTGTCAGCGGCTGCTTGATAAAACTGCCCGCAGAGGTCGTGACCTGGCACAAGATTTGCTGGGCCGCAGAGGAAGAGTTCAGGTGGCCGCTGAAGGAGACAAGGAATGATCCAGCGGTCGGAATGGTTGTCGTTAGAATCGGCGTGAGAGCAGAACTAATGGGGACCTGGCTGTCTGCCGCAACATAGACACTCGAAGCACCGCCAGGACCGGCAGGACCGGCAGGACCAGCAGGACCAGCAGGACCAGCAGGACCGGCAGGACCGGCAGGACCGGCAGGACCCTGTGATCCCGAGCTTTTGATTTTCTTCCACACGCCCTTTGACAGTTTCTTCTTGGTGACTGCGTAATTCTTTATGTCATGGGTTCCTACGGTGGGCTTGTGGCTCGGCACGTCACCGCGATTCGACTGGTTTGCTGCCACATCTGCGGTGGTGTTGGTGCCTGCGGAAAGAGATGCTGCTGCAATTCCTCCGCCGACTATGACGAGCGAGGCGGTACAACCAACCACGGCCGGATAGAGCCTCCGTCGGGAACGCTGCATGCGGCACTCCTATTGTTCGTCTTGTTGTATCGATACTTCCACGGCTTTCGGGCCGTGCTCTGCGCATGCTAGTGGAGTTTGGTTGCTCAGTGCAGTTCCGGCCTTAAGTGGCGGTGAAATCTGGGGGCCGAATATCGAGGTTCGGCGGATCTTTCCGGATAGCAGTAGCGTCCGTTGGCTCTTGATGATTGAGGAGTCCACGTCGTTTTCCTTCTTCGACCGCGTCGCGACGACCAGGGACAGCAAGGAAGCGGTAGATCGCCATCGTTTCCTGACTCATCATGTAGCGCAACGAGGTCAAGGAGTAAGGCAAGTATGGAGGCCGCTTCGGCAACCTCGTCTTCTGCTGGTGAGCTGATCTCCACATCAGTGAACTGCACTTGAAGAACGCCGCGCAGCCGTAGGGGAACCTGCAGCGGCCAAAGCAATTGCGGGATCTCCGGGGGCGGGGCATCTGCGGGGTTATGAAGTTCTACTGCTTGGCTAACCCCGGTACGCGACAGGTTCGTTTGCGGGATTTGCCACCGAAGAAGGTGTTGGAGCAACTTAGAATCACCAGCCTGCTCAGCAAGATTTGCTTCTGCCTGTAGTTTGCCGAAAACACCAAGCACCTGCAGTCTCGAATTATCAGACAATTCATAGATGGTGACCTGCTTGACATCAAGCGATGGAATGCCGCTTCTGGCCATGAATTGCGCGACTTCATCCCACGTTGGGCGGTTGTGCAAGAAGAGGATTGCGTCACCCTGCTCGTCGCCACTTCGGTCACTGATATCGCCAACGCCAGGATCGTCATTAAAGTAACGCAATTTGTGCGCAGACATGGACTACCCACCGATTTTAGACACTCCCAGAATGAAGAATTGCGGTGAGAATATCAAAAAAGG
>Ga0115559_1002678_pt1 | contig 11250 bp, 7 predicted proteins | sample COGITO_mtgs_1105_3_FD_87281 | JGI IMG/M metagenome (GOLD analysis project Ga0115559, IMG submission 87281) | Pelagic marine microbial communities from North Sea - COGITO_mtgs_110506 | ecosystem: Environmental > Aquatic > Marine > Epipelagic | place: Germany:Helgoland, sampling site Kabeltonne... | reverse complement strand
TGGAATGCTTTGGCCATGGTTATGCGTGCCAACGACAATGACGAGGGGCTTGGCGGACATATTTCTAGCTTTTCATCCGCGGCCACTCTTTACGATGTGGGCTATAACCACTTTTTTCGCGGTACCGATGATCAGCAAGAAGGAGACTTGGTGTATTACCAAGGCCACATATCGCCGGGTATTTATGCGCGCTCGTATCTTGAAGGTCGTTTGACTGAAGAGCAGCTCGATAATTTTCGGCGTGAGGTAGACGGCAACGGTCTGTCTTCTTATCCCCACCCGTGGTTGATGCCAGATTACTGGCAGTTCCCTACAGTGTCGATGGGGCTTGGTCCAATACAGGCTATCTATCAAGCTAATATTATGAAGTACCTCGACCAACGTGAGTTGGCCACTCGAGGCGACCGTAAAGTGTGGTGTTTTTTGGGTGATGGTGAGTGCGATGAGCCTGAGTCTCTCGGCTCAATTGCAATGGCCGGCCGTGAGAACCTCGATAATCTTATTTTCGTCATTAACTGTAACCTGCAGCGTCTTGACGGGCCAGTGCGAGGTAACGGAAAAATTGTCCAAGAGCTTGAGGGCATATTCCGAGGTGCAGGCTGGAATGTTCTGAAGGTTTTATGGGGTCGTCACTGGGATCCGCTGTTAGAAAAAGATCAAACAGGTTTGTTACAACAGCGTATGGATGAAGTGTGTGACGGTGAGATGCAAAACTATAAATATAATGGCGGTGCTTACACGCGCAAACATTTTTTCGGTAAGTATCCTGAGCTATTGGAATTGGTGAGTGATTTAACCGACGACGATATAATGAAGCTCAATCGCGGTGGGCACGATCCTTTCAAAGTTTACGCGGCTTATGCGCAGGCTGTTGAGCACAAGGGCCAGCCTACGGTGATTTTGGCGGGTACAGTTAAAGGCTATGGTACAGGCGTAGCGGGCGAAGCAAATAACGAAACGCATTCATTGAAAAAGCTCGATTTGCAAAGCCTCAAACAGTTCCGTGATCGTTTTAATATTCCGTTAACCGACAAAGAACTTGAAAGCGTACCTTATTATCGGCCAGCGCCTGACAGCCCTGAGCTGAAATACATGCACGCACGGCGCCAAGCATTAGGGGGCAGCATACCGCGGCGTCGCTCTACGTTTGAACCCATTGGCGCGCCTGATCTCAAGGCTTTCTCTGGCCAGTTGAAAGGTTCGGGTGAGCGTGAGATTTCCAGCACTATGGCGTTTGTGCGAATCCTCTCGACGTTGACCAAAGATAAAGTGTTAGGCGAGCGGGTAGTTCCTATTGTGCCTGATGAAGCCAGAACCTTCGGTATGGAAGGGATGTTTCGTCAGCTGGGCATTTATTCTTCGCAAGGTCAGCTGTATACGCCGCATGATGCTGGCGGCATTATGTATTACAAGGAAGATGCAAAGGGGCAAATTCTTGAAGAGGGTATTAACGAGAGTGGTGCTATGTCGGCGTGGCTGGCATCAGCGACTTCTTATAGTGCCCATAACGCCCCACTAATCCCATTCTATATTTTTTACTCTATGTTCGGTTTTCAGCGCATTGGCGACTTGGCTTGGGCTGCAGGTGATAGTCAGGCGCGTGGATTTTTAATAGGTGCAACTTCTGGCCGGACCACACTTAATGGCGAAGGGCTGCAGCATCAAGATGGCCATAGCCATTTAGTGGCGTCGACTATACCTAACTGCGTGTCATATGATCCAACCTACGGTTACGAGCTGGCGGTGATCGTTCAAGATGGCATGAAGCGGATGTACGAGCTGGAAGAAAATCGGTTTTATTACATCACCACCATGAATGAGAACTATGCGCATCCGGAAATGCCCTTAGGTGCAGAAGAGGGCATTCTTAAAGGCCTGTATCAGTTGTCTCAAAGTAAATCTAAAGCGAAAAAGCGCGTCCAGCTCATGGGCTCTGGGGCGATATTGCAAGAGGTGCGCGCAGCCGCTGATTTGTTACTAGACGATTGGGGTGTTGCTGCTGACGTATGGAGTATGACCAGTTCAAATGAGTTGCGCCGCGACGGTATGGCCTGCGAGCGCTGGAATATGCTTAATCCTAGTGAGAAGCCACGCGTGCCTTATCTAACGCAAGCGCTACAAAAAAGCGGCGGCCCATTTATTGCGGCTACTGACTATATGAAAGTCTATGCCGATCAGTTGCGGCCTTATATTCCGGGCACATATAAAGTGTTAGGTACCGATGGCTTTGGGCGCAGTGATACGCGCGCTAAGCTGCGGTATTTTTTCGAAGTTAACCGTTACTTTGTCACTGTGGCGGCGTTAACTGCGCTCGCAGAAGAAGGTGCTGTTAAAGCCGAAGTCGTAGGCGAAGCCCTAGTTAAGTACGGGATATCTGGTGATAAGCCTGATCCAGTGACCATATAACAGTGTCGAACGTTACATGACATCAGTTGCATGCAACATCAGGGTATGAATGTTATCAGGCACTAATTAATTTATAAATTACGAATCGAAAAGCGCTAGCGAAATTTGCGCAACGTAATCAACTATTGGGAATGACAGGCGTGAGTAAGCAAACAGTAAAAATTCCGGATTTAGGCGGCGCTTCAGATGTTGAGGTGATCGAGCTGTGTGTGACTAACGGTGATACCGTATCTGAAGGCCAGTCTCTAATTGTCGTTGAGTCTGACAAAGCATCGATGGAAGTGCCAAGTCCTGCAGCGGGAAAAATTGTTTCAATTGAAATTTCTGAAGGTAATACTGTTTCCGAAGGCGATATTATATTGTATTTAGAGGGTGATGCAGCTCCTGCAGTGCCCGACGCGCCGTCAGCCTCCACAAGTGAAGAAGAGCCCGCCGCTGAGGAGATGAGTTCAGCGGTTAGTGACGATTCGCCGGCAGTCGATGCAGTGGTAGCGCCAGTTGCAGAAGCTATAGAAAAAATAGTCGTTCCCGATTTGGGTGGTGCTGATCAAGTTGAGGTGATTGAGATAATGGTATCGCCTGGCGATACTGTGGCCGAGGGCGATGGCCTTATCGTCATGGAGTCAGACAAGGCATCAATGGAAATGCCCAGCCCTGTAGCTGGCGTTATTGAAATTTTGCACATCCAAAGCGGTACAAGTTTGTCTGAAGGCGATTTAGTGGCAGAGATTAAAGTCACTGTTTTAGCTACGGCGCCTGAATCGGCCAAAGCTGCTACAGCTGCAGTCACAGCGCCAGTTGCGGCGCCAATTCAATCTGCGGCAGCGCCAGCTAATGAAGCTTCGCCGCCACCGGTGTCTGCGCAGCGACCCGTAAGCTCAGGTGTGGTTGATGCAAAAACGGTTTATGCCGGTCCGGCGGTAAGAAAATTAGCGCGTGAGCTTGGTGTTGATTTAGGGCGGGTTAAGGGCAGCGGTCCTAAGTCGCGCATTGCCAAGCAAGACCTGCATAATTATTTAAAAGAAGTTGTGAAAAGCAGTGCGGCAACTGGTGGTTCGGCTGGCGGCGCCGCTATTCCATCTCTTCCTGAGGTTGATTTTTCGCAGTTTGGCGAGATTGATGTTGTACCGATGTCGCGTCTGCACAAGCTCACCGCGGCCAATATGCATCGCAGCTGGCTTAATGTTCCTCATGTTACACAGTATGACGATGCAGATATTACTGAGCTGGAGGCATTTCGTAAAAGCCTCAAGCCACAGATGGAAAAGCGCAATATAAAAATTTCGCCGCTGCCTTTCCTTTTGAAAGCGGTTGCCGCGGCCTTACAGGAAAATCCCGCATTTAATGTATCGTTATCAAACGATGGTGAATCGATTATCCAGAAAAAATATATTCACATTGGTATGGCGGTTGATACACCTGCAGGGTTGATGGTTCCGGTCATTAAAGATGTAGATAAAAAAGGTATTTGGGAGCTGTCAGAAGAAATCATGGCAATGGCGGAAAAAGCTCGCACGCGCAAGTTACAAGCATCTGATATGCAGGGTGGGTGTTTCACCATTTCAAGTTTGGGTGGCATTGGTGGTCAGGGCTTTACTCCCATCATTAATACGCCAGAAGTGGGTATTCTTGGCGTTTCTAAGCTCGCCACTAAGCCCGTTTATAAAGGTGATGTGTTGATGCCGCGTAAGATGCTACCACTGTCTTTATCCTATGATCATCGAGCAGTTAACGGCGGTGATGCAGGGCGCTTTTTGACTTATCTAGTCACACTGTTAGACGATGTGCGTCAGTTGGTTTTATAGGTAGGCTAGGTCTTATAAGGCGCCCTAGCACTCGCATTTGCAATCCGACGCTAGCGTTAGTTCGCTCCAGTGCACGTAAGCCTCCGTTGTGACACTGTGAAGTAAGATTCAAGCAGTTGATAGTAGAGCGATTTATCACTGCGCGCATAAAACACTTCAATTTATCAAGCCGCCTGTAAGTCGGCGGCCCAGCAACACCTCGCCATAACATTCAGTTATTGGTCCATCGAGTTTAGCAATATTTTTGTCTAAGGCCTCTCTTTACTCAATTAAAAGCTTCGATCAATAATGCTAGCGTCTATCCTTTGATTAATGGCCGATGAATTTTTTGCGGCTATTGGTAAGCGATCAACGACAGGCCTATAAGAAGTATCTGGAAATTTTGTTTTTCTCTGGCAGTATTATTGAGGTGGTAGCAAAATGGCAGGATTAAATAAGCAAGAAGTTCAAGAGGTTGGCGCAAGCCCTAGCGAGCAATTTTCCGAATTAGTTGATGAGCTTGATGGTTTTGATGATTCAACAGGTGAGCAGGAGCAGGGCGCTCAAACTAAAAAAGTTTTGTTTGCCAAATCGGCCGATGTCCGGCGGCGCATTGAAGAGCTGTTAGAAGTTCGTCTCTTGCGCGATGAACTCGGTCTGAATCACCTTGATATAGACTAAGCCCGGCTTTTATCTCGGGCCTTGATTTTTATCACTAACCTTGGCTGATGGCCACGGCTTCAGCGAATTATCTTTGTTTGATAGGGTTTTTGCCATCATGGTGCCCGTTACCTACTAGTGCGCCCTATCTCACATGAGCCATTCTGGGCGTAAAGTTCCTGTTTTATGAAGCCGAATCATCTTTTCTAGAAGCTTGATAAATCAATCCTTCCTTTGGCTTGAGGCTATGCTTGCCCACCTTTTCGGCAATCATTTAATTTATACATCGTGGCATGCGAACTCTTCCTATATAATCTTGGCTAGCAAATAATCTTTGTATTCTTTAGCGCGGCTTGTTCTGCGCAGGTCTTTGGATTCGTTTACCTATGAACGTAAGAACACGCATTGCTCCGTCACCCACGGGTGACCCTCATGTGGGCACGGCTTATATTGCATTGTTTAATCTGTGCTTTGCTCGCCAGCACAATGGCAAGTTTGTACTTCGTATCGAAGATACTGATCGAGCCCGCAGCACAGCACATTCAGAACAAGTGATCTATGATTCGTTGCGCTGGTTGGGCTTAGATTGGGATGAAGGCCCCGACGTGGGCGGAAATTACGGACCCTATCGGCAAAGTGAGCGTGGTGACATTTACGCCAAGCATGCGCAGCAGTTACTTGATAGTGGTCATGCTTTTAAGTGCTATCGAACGACAGCCGAGCTTGCTGAATTACGCGAGGCTATAAAAGCTAGCGGTGAAAATAGAGCGTTGAAGCCCAGCGATCTTATTTTGGATGAGACAGAGCAGCAGCGTCGGCAAAAGCAAGGTGATGCCTATGTGGTGCGCATGCAAGTACCTGCGGCGGGTAGCGTGGTTGTTCATGATTTGTTACGTGGTGAAATTGAGCTTCATTGGGATAACGTCGATGCTCAGATTTTATTGAAGTCCGACGGCATGCCTACCTATCACTTGGCCAATGTGGTGGATGATCACTTGATGGAAATAACGCATGTCTTAAGAGGTGAGGAATGGATCAACTCGGCACCCAAGCACAAGCTGCTATACGAATATTTTGGTTGGGATATGCCCGTGCTGTGTCATCTGCCGTTGCTGCGCAACCCAGATAAGAGCAAGTTGAGTAAGCGTAAAAATCCCACCAGCATTTTGTACTATCAGCGCATGGGATATCTGCCTGAGGCGCTGCTGAATTATTTGGGTCGTATGGGTTGGTCTATGCCTGATGAGCGAGAAAAATTCAGCTTGCCTGATATGTTAGACGCTTTCGATATTCAGCGCGTCTCTTTGGGGGGGCCTATTTTTGATTTAGAAAAGCTCAAATGGTTAAACGGCTTGTGGATTCGTGAATCCTTAAGCGTTGAGCAGTTAGCCGATAAACTCATTGAGTGGGGTCTGAATCGCGAAAACTTGTTAAGTATATTGCCCCATATACAGCAGCGCATGGATACGTTGAGTGACTTCATTCCAAAAACAGCCTTCTTAGGGTCAGGCATATTAGGTATTACCAGCCATAGTTTTTCTGAATTGAAGTTAGAAACAGCTGATCAATTAAAAATATTACAATTTTCGCTTTGGCGTTTAGAAACATTAAGTCATTGGCAGCGTGATAATTTGTTTACCGAGTTGAAATTTCTGGCCGATGCGTTAGAGATAAAAGTAAAAGACTTTCTAGCGCCGCTATTTATTGCTGTATCGGGGAGTACCTCGTCATTTTCGGTGATGGATGCAATGGCTTTATTGGGCTCGGATATGACGCGTGCACGATTGCGTAATGGCATAGATGTTCTTGGCGGCGTGTCTAAGAAGCAAATGAAGAGTATGGAAAAAGCGTATCGGGGTATAAATAGCGGCAATTAGTCCTGCTAGTTATGAATTGCGTGATATTAGAGCACAAACGGACCTAGAAGTGCTTGACTGAGGCGGCGCCATCGCTAAAATAGCCGTCCGATTTCGACAAACACCGTTCTGGTGGTGTCATTAAAGTTATGGGGCCTTAGCTCAGCTGGGAGAGCGCAACACTGGCAGTGTTGAGGTCAGCGGTTCGATCCCGCTAGGCTCCACCAAATTTTATGCGCGTTCATGGCTGCATTTTTAAAGCATTCAGTAATTAGACAGCCTGCCACTTGATGGGCTTGTAGAGATTATATGATTACTGGTAGGACTTTTTTTGCATAGCGCCTAGTCGTATACAGTTTGAGCTATTTTAATCGGACTTTCGAATTTAACCCCCTTTCCAAGTATGCAGAACTTGAGTATTCGGTTGCGCCGCGAGGCAGTGCTCCAAGTTGATGCCTTTCCTCGGCCAAGATTTTTTAAGGCCGCATAGTCCAAGCTCTATTAAGCCTAATCCAGTGCTGCTGGCCTTTAACGGATGTCTTGCTGTGTGCGGTCGAAAATTTTTGCACAGCTGACGAAGTTCATTCGTTCTTACACCTGCTCGTCTCGATCCGTAACATGGCATCATCCTACCTTCTTTTACTGGCAGCTAGATATATTTTCCTAGCTACCACGATCACTTGAATGCCTTAGTTTTTTACTAAGCGGGTAGTCATGAAAATAACACGGTAGAGTCGTTATGAGTTTCGTGTGACACTGAAATATAAAAAGTAAAAAATATGTGAGGTTTAGCTAGCGTTATTTTCACTAGCCAAATTCATGCCCCAATCATTGGCGCTTCTGAACTCAATTATCGGCTTAACTCCCCCCCCCGCTTCACAATTTCTAACTGGCTTCAAAAAAATCTACTTAAATGCTTTAAATAGCTAAACGGAGGATGTTTTTTCTTACCTCCTTGCGCCGGCTACTTGTTGACTTGTACTAAGACAGATTAAAAACGCCCAAAACCGTGCTATCGGATCGTTCAGTTTTTTGGTGCGCTTGCGCTTTGGGCGTGCATTTTCGTTTTTTCTTTGCAAGGAATCCACGCCAATTATTTTTAAAGTAAAAATCAAAATCACTATAAATCAATTGTTTAAGAGGGCTCTGTGCTCGAGTTCCGCTCTTGGCATGTTAAGTGCAGTATTGTTTGTGTGTTTTCTTAACATCGTAGTACAAGTTAAATTTATTTTCATTGAGAGGGGTTACAAATTATGCGCGGTATAAAATCTTTTTTTTGTACGGTTTTGCTACTGACGTTTTTTTCTATCGGCGCTCAGGCTGAAAAAATTCGTATAGCTATCGGCCACCAGAGTATGTGCACTGACACATACACCGCTGGAATTGTAGTCAAGGAGCTCCAGCTTTTAGAGAAATTTTTGCCCAAGGATGGAAAGTACAAAAACGCGAAGTATGAGGTCAGCTGGAGTGATTATTCATCCGGTGGTCCTATCACAAATCAGATGATGGCCAACAAGCTAAATTTTGGAGTTATGGGTGATTATCCATTGATCGTCAATGGCGCAAAATTCCAGGCCACTGAATCGCTGCGTACCAAGTATGTTGCCGGGACGGGTTACAACTTAAAAGGCAGTGGTAACGCCATTGTTGTTCCGGTAGATTCTGATATTTACAGCATAGAGCAGCTCAAGGGGAAGTCGGTCTCTGTGCCGGTAGGAAGCGCTGCTTGGGGCATGCTGCTCAAATCGATGAAGGATACTGGCATAAAAACCCATGAGTACAATTTGAAAAATCAAAGCCCTGCTGTCGGTGCTGCCAATATAGCGGCTAACAAAATTGATGCGCACGGTGATTTCTGTCCTTGGTCCGAATTGATGGAGTTTCGTGGTACTGGGCGTAAAATTTATGATGGTAGTGAAACGGGAGTACCTTATTTACACGGAGTTGTGGTGCGAGAAGATTTTGCAGATAAATACCCCGAGGTTGTTACCGCTTTCGTCAAAGCTGTTTATGAGGCTGGCGATTGGATTCGCGAAGACCCAATTCGAGCTGTTGATCTAATGGAGAAATGGACTGGGGTTGAGAAAGAGGTTTTGTACATTTATTTTTCTCAAGGCGGTCACTTAACACTTGATCCGACGATAAAGCCTAAATGGGTAGATGCTTTAAAATTCAATCATGGTGTATTAGTCACAGAGAAATCGATTCCAGCGTTAGATTTTAATGAATGGATTACAGAGGATTATGTAAAAGCTGCTTATCTGGATCTAGGTAAGGATTATCAAATGGAGAAGGACTCTCTGGCTGATCCCGCAATATCTAACGCGAAGTTACCAATGGAAATTTGGCACTCACGAGAAGGGATTTCATCTTACGCTTCAATTGATGAGTTCCTGGCAGCGATTGATACATTTCGAAAAACTGGTGCGAAGTTGAATGCAACTTATGTATACGATGTTGAAACTGGGCTCAAGCTGTTTGGTAAGACAGCTTTCTTCGTCAAAACTGACAGTGGTTTTACGACGTTTCTTCGCAAGCCAGACGCCGATAATTTTGCCTCCAAAAAGAATGGCAAGGTGATGGATATGGAATCAGCGTTGGCAACACTCGCTAGCTAAAGAGGTTTGCTGGCGTCGACACTGTTCGGCGCCAGCATCTTTTCATTTCAGTTTAAAAAAATTTTGAGAGGTGGGTATGAGTGGTGCCGCGCAGGAAAAAAATAACGACATAGCTACGGAAGCTGTAAACAGCGGCCCATTGAAGCGCTTGAATTCCGGTGTTGTGAGCGGTCCCGATTTAATATCGAACGAAAAATCTGGTGGTGTTACTAGTGGTTCGATTAAATCAAATGCTATGGCAGCTACGATTTCTATGGCCTCAAGTCATCGGGTGCAGGCGATTGGAGTTGGCATTCTATCGTTAGGCTTTGGTATTTTAATGTGGCACTTTGCAACACTGTACAATTTCAATTATTTTATTAATTTTGAGAATGTCCCATCGCCATTAACAGTGGGAGGGGCTTTTATTAGTCATCTTGGTGATGCTGAATTCTATAAACATATTTTAGTTAGTATGCGCCGGATATTATTTGCTTACTGTCTTGCTGTGTTGTTGGGTGTGACTGTTGGATTACTGGTCGGCCGTTCACGTCTGGCGAGGGCGGCGGTTCTCCCCTATATCGAAGTAATCAGGCCAATTCCTGCAGTGGCATGGATCCCTCTGGCGATATTGATGTGGCCCACTGAGGAGTCTTCAATCGTCTACATCACTTTTTTGGGCGCGCTTTTTCCAATTATTTTAAACACCATTCATGGCGTCGAAGAAACTCCGGAAGTGCTGGTGCGCGCGGCTTTATCTCTTGGCGCGAAAAAGTTTGAGGTTTTTTGGCATGTGGTATTGCCAGCAGCTTTACCAAGCATCGCTGCAGGCTTGTCTATAGGTATGGGTATCAGCTGGTTTTCTCTGTTGGCGGGTGAAATCATTTCTGGACAATATGGTATCGGGTACTTCACGTGGGATGCTTACTCAATGATTAATTACCCGGATATTGTAGTGGGCATGTTAATTATAGGGGGCTTGGGAACGTTATCCACTTACTTGATCGGCGTTTTGATGCGTCCGGCCCTGCGATGGAAAAACTTTCAGCGGTAGAGGCCTGGATCATGTTAGAAAAAATGGCCTTCATTTTCCTTACTATTCGAAAAAACGTTTTTCAGTGGTTTGCTATTAGCTTCTTCTTCACAGTGATTTATTACATGGTGTTGATGTTGAGTTTGATTTTACGTTTTGGAAACTTGCCCAATTATGTGAACGAGTTTAATTGGGTTGAAAACGTAAAAACCATTATTAATTCAACTCCATCATTATTAGATACTGTAATGATAGTTAAGGATGAGTGGGTTTTTGAGATTGGTTACATGAACTACGATTTTGGGAGTGGCATATCCGAATGGAGCTTGTTTTTTGCGCCCGCTAAAATTCTAGGTGTGCTTTTTCTGGGGTGTTTGATTGCTACCAATTATTTATTGTTACAAAGGCAGCGTCGTGTGTGCACAGACGCTTGCGCTAGTGTTTCTAGCGCTGCGTCTGGGTTTGGTGCACTTTGCGTTGCTTTAGCATCGATCACCATGTCCTGGGTGGTTTGCTGTTCGACACCTACATGGGTAGTTGGGTTGGCGATGATGGGTTTGGGCGTTTCAACATCTTTATGGCTCGAGCCGATGGGTCTTTGGGTGAATTTGCTTGGCTTTAGTGTGTTGTTGGGGGCTATTTTTGCAGCGGCTGGAAGGGGGCGTGGTGCCTCAATAATTTTGAATTAAACAGTAAGGAATTTGAGAGTTATTGTCCTGCGGTATTTTTTAGCTTAATAAATTATGTTTGATTGGAGTAATGCAGAGTGGTTGCCGGTGTAGTGTCAATGCAAGAGAAAAGTTTACTGAAGGTGAGGGCTGCCCAGGAAGGTCAGGGGCGTATCGAAATCGATGGTGTGAGTATTGTGTTTGGCTCTGGGGCCACTGCAACTACCGCCGTGCAAGAAACGAGCG